>Ga0209367_1012604_pt1 | contig 11015 bp, 4 predicted proteins | sample WorMetLIZISLAND2_FD_187412 | JGI IMG/M metagenome (GOLD analysis project Ga0209367, IMG submission 187412) | Marine gutless worms symbiont microbial communities from Max Planck institute for Marine Microbiology, Germany - Olavius geniculatus... ... | reverse complement strand
ATTGTACTGTGTTTTCTTTTCATTCTGTGTCTGTTTTTATGTTTACTGTGTATTGTTTAATGGACCCTTGTGGTCTGATTTCAAATAAAGATGATGATGATGATGATGATGATGATGATATATGCGAATTTTTGCATGCGGCATAATTCACGCATATGAGATTTGACAATGCCATTATATGCAAAAATAGGCTATGCGACGTGTGGGTTTATGCAAAATATGCGATCCGATCGCCTGAGAAATTATTCAGGCAAGTTGCCTTCTCTGCCCCCCCCTCAAGCGAAAGTCCTCCTACGCCTATGCTTATTGACTAAACCGTTTCCTGTGATTCAAACAAACAAATTCAGTCCATTGGCCTATAACGTGCAATGCCGATGCTGCTTTCGTTCACCTAGTACAACTCTAGGCTTTCTCAACGTTATAAAAACAGTAGGCCTGGTAGTGGTGGGAGTGGTAGTGGTAACGGCGGTATGACATCCTTTGTTCGTGGAAGTCAGTGTCACTCGCGAGTGAATTATTTAAGACCCGTCGCAAAACATTTCCGGTAATTAAGTAAGTAAGCAAGCCAGTTGTCATAAATCGGCACTGGAGGCGGCACCTGGCGACCTTTCGCAGTACCACCGCTCTAAAACTGGCGCCCGCCTTCGGGCCCAACATAAGCCTAACGCAGAATATTTATCGGAGGCGTTACTTATTTAACGGTCGTTAACGTCTAGTAAAATACGGCGACAGGAAACATTCGCAACTTTATTTTCGCGCACTCGCCGTTAGGGGGCATTTCAGGTCAAGCGTGGGACGCAGCATTTGCCTTGCTTGTCGAAGGAGTTGCAAAAAGACGATAATGATCGACAAGGAGACGGATAGTCCAGACACTGCAGTAAGGCGTAAGTTACACGTGTTCTTAGATCATTGCGAGGACTAAAACAGCTTGAAAGTGCAGCTGCAGACGAAAGCCAGGGTGATCAATAATCTGTGTGGGACGACGGTATTTTGTACTTCGGCTGATGTAGCGAGACGAGTCTGGGAATGGTCTGGAATCAGGGACAGGGCCGTGTTTAAACGCAATTAGACCCTATTTGGAAAAATGCAAATGCCCTCGCATAAATTTTCTGTTCAGAAAATGAATAAAAAATAACGTCGTGAAGTTAAGATTTATAATACGGTATACAAAGCCCTCCCCCAGGCCAGAAAGTGTCATGCTGGACCAAGTCAGATCTTTGAAACGTTGCAACACGGGCTTACAAAAAGACCCCAACACGCCAGAGAATGTCGCTCTGCTGTCCGAGGTTCTGTGGTGTTTGGGGTGCTCTATTTGTGGGGCTCCTGTTCAGCCCAGCATGCTGAACATACGTAAATGCGCCTTTGCGTAGAATCAGTACAATACTGACTGCACGCTGCAGCATAGATGTGATAAACGTTTACAACGTTTACAAAAAAATCTTTGTAAACGCGTTTATTATTTCGTCAACGTTTATCTCAATAAAAATCACATAAGCGAAACAAAGCAAAATTATGACGGGAAGCCAAGCTATAGTGCATTGCGTAATGCGTTCGATCACTGATAGAATTCATTGGGTCACGGTGCTAGTGCCGGTAAACAGCTGCCTCAACTTAGTTTTCACGCATAGCTATAGGATTAAAGTGAGTGAATTCTGAGCACTTTTGTAAAACGGTTGTCACAGAACTAGAGTAAGACATTCTTTAACAATGAAAAACTTTTATTGGAATTTGAAATTATCCAAATAATAAAAAGCCTAATATATTCAAACTTATGCTCTGTGTACGTTTACTTTTAGTTTACAAACGTTTACACTCTTTTTCCTAATAAACGCGTTTATTAACGTTTATTATAATTTTTTGACGTTTATCACATCTATGGGCTGAAGAACATATCCCTGGTTATACCATCTCGTTACATTTATAGCCATACAAGTTGGCCCCACAACGTGACACATAATTCGGCTGACCACCGACCGGCAAAGTGTCGAAGTGATTTGTTGTGCGAAGTCGTCTCGGGGTTAATACGCGTTTACTGGCCGAAAAGGATCGTTTATATTGACGAGCGACTATACAGACATGCTATCGACGCGACACATTTGCTTATAACAGCTTTGTACAGCGCACCCATCGTCCTCCGACATTTTTATACTTCCTGAGTTTTCAGCCTCAATTATTTAATAATTCTGCAGTGATGTAGTCGAGAGCACCTAGTGTCCGAGTCCAATAAATTCGACAAGACAGAACAAAATGTTCGTAAAATTCAATATTCACAATCTGAGCATGTAATGAGAGACAAAAACACAATAAAATGTTTTAAAAAACTGACAACAATTTTGTGCATTGATACTTGCCGCTTTTTTCTCTTTTTAATTTTTTTACGCGCGACAGCGTGTAATGCTTCGCGCGTCTTAGCCATCGTCTTGGCGTCGGTCTGTCTGTCTGTGTGTCCGTCACACTCTGCAGCCATATCAAAACGGTGCAAGCTAGGATCATGAAATCTTCACTGTGGGTTGCGAACTTGCCGCGAAAACTCTAGTTTATTGCGACAAAATTTTGTGCGCCTGGGTGAGGGGGTTTCCCTCGAACGGAGGCATGAAAGAGGGGTACCTTCTAAAATGTGCTTATTTTACCGCTATTGGCTCGTATAGCGTGTAAACGGTTACAAATAGGCACAGACATGCTGCTTATCATAACAAGCACTGGCGACGATCTTCATAAGGGTGTCAACATCGATGACCTTGAACGACCTTTAACCCCCAAATAAACTGTTTTAATGAATTTTTTGCGATTTCGGGCTGCGACACACATTTTAAAAGTGAATTACGCCAAAATGGCTAGAGGTAGAGCAAGACAACTTGGTACAAGTTTTTTAGCATTAAGCACGGATTTTATTACTGCAAGTTCCGACACCCTAGGTTCAAGAAGGGTGGCGCATGCGGGCGTCGAAAAAGGGTACCCCCTAAAAAGTAGTTATTTTACCGCTATTGGCTTGTTTAACGTGGAAACGCTTGCAGATAGACGCAGACATGCTGCTTATCATAACGAACACTAGTGACGAGTTTTTCGACAGTGTCAACGTCAATGACCTTGAATAACCTTGCACCCCAAAATAGGGGGTTTTAATGCTTTTTTGCGATTTTCGGCTGCAAGGCACATATTAAGAGTGTACTGCGTAGAAATGGATGGATCTCATGAACATTAGCTCAGATTTCTTGTTCTTATTTTATATAACATCGCCATAACAGCACTTCTATCTTAGTTTCTCTTTGTTTCTATTTAAACCATTTTCACTTTTTTTAGTTTAGGTGCTAGATTAAACTGACAGCTTGTTTGTCAGTTTCAAGTGCAAATGTTTATCGTATCATATTGTATCGTATCGTTATCGTGTCGTACTAAAACGACTGATGAAAATATAAAAAAAAAACAAAATCATGCAGTACAGCACAACTGCTTTAAGTCATACAGCGTTGAGTCCGAAGCCAGAGGATCTGAGCCCGAGTTCGAATCGGACTCAGGTATACAACGCCTCAATTAATTTAATCACCAAACTTCATCATGACTAGCAAAGTTCCTGACCCAAAGACTGGAGGACATTTAAGCCTAAGTGACCGTCATTTGCCAGATGGCGCAACGAAGCACCACACGCTGCGCTAAGCACTATACTGATGGCTGGCCGACAACTTAACCCCCTCCTCTAAAACTGCTTGTAGAAGGAGATGGGGCAAAGCTGGGGCGCACGTAGCTAAGGCCCAAGAACTCAAACGTCGCAGTCGAGGTCAGCGACCGTGCAACAGAGAAGGCGCCAGACAAACAGACAAACTATTCGCGAAATATGCTAAGATATAAGACACCCATCTGACGGAGAGGCAGTGTCAAAAACCGTGCACAGCAGTGGTCGAAATATTGATTGGTTATAAATTGAAAGCAGGTGTTTCTCGGCATTGTGTCATAAACTGATAACGACCACAAAAATATTTATTGTTAATAGTAGTATTATTACACGTACAGTTGCTGATAGAACATATATACTGCTTATCATAACAAACATTAGTGGCACGGTTTTTAACGGTGTCAACATTAATGACCTTGAATGACCTTGAACCCCAAAAAAGGGTTTTTAATGTTTTTGCCAACTTTTGACTGTGGCACACATTTTAAGAGTGAACTATGCCGAAATGGCTGGAGATAGACCTGGACAATCTGCGTATGACATTTTAGCATAGAAACGTACATTTTAAACAATCTAGGTTTCGACTCCTAAATTCAAGGAGTCTTCCATACGGAGACCTCAAATTTGAGTACCCCTTCAAGATACATTATTATTTTATTGCATGCTGTACATGATTGCTCTGGTGACAGGACCGCTGCTATCGCGCGTCACGTGAGCTTGCTCAAATTACTTGTTACAACCTCATTACTGGGGCCACTGAGAGCTTCAGAAGTGAGTTGATGAGCTCTGGAAAGACGTAACATAATGCGCCTTGAAGGAGTACTCAAATTTGAGGTCTCTGTGTGGAAGACTCCTTGAATTTAGAGTCGAGACCCAAATTGTTAAAAATGTACGTTTCTATGCTAAAAATTTCATACGCAGGTTGTCCAGGTCTATCTCCAGCCATTTTGGCATAGTTCACTCTACCCAAGCAGTCTTCTTGCCATGCCTAGCAAAGTTGGACACAGTGTCGCATCCAGCCAGAGCATGGAATATGGGAGTGCCCTTGTCTCTGTGCTCTAGGTACTTAGGTAAAAAGATAAAGGTAACCCGTACTCGAAACGAGCGTCGGGCCCGTAGCTGATCTTAGTCAAAGGCAGTCAGCCCACAGGTGACATAGTCATAAACCCGGTGGTAGGTTGCCATTACTGAGCCAGCCTCTAACCTAGCCAAATTATAGTGAATTTTGTTAACTGTTACCAGCAAGTGCCGCAAAACACCGCCTGCATAATTTTCTTAATCATCTTAATTTTAGGTAATTCACGGAAATTACTGCCTGCACATTATCGTGTTCGACTTCTTCGCTCTACATCGCAGTGGTGCTGTCCACGTCGACCCAAGCACGGATGACACGCCACTCATCACGTGATGCCACCATGGCTTGCGACAGGTTGTTGACTGAATCTATAACCGGAGTCACACAGCATGGTTTTAATGTAGCTCGTGCAGGTGTGACCACCGGGCCGAAAAGTTCCAGACGGTTCAAAAAACAGAATGGAGTGAACAGGTTCATCTACTCGTCTGTAGCAATGTCTTGCGAACTGCAGACGTCTATAACAAAATGTTAAACTGATTGGTGGCAAGAATCCATACAGAATAACGTCATTGTACTAAATATACTCGTAAAAAACTTTGCGACGCAGACGTGTAAACGTTCTTGTACAACCGTTAGGGTCCCAAAATGACTGCCGTCGTTGTCAAAACTAAAAACACGAAAAAAGAGAAAATAAGGAATGTAAATCAGAGATTTTGAGGCTAGCATCACATCATATGTTGTTTTCAGCGCAAAACAGTTTTATGCTAGCATGTAGCGAACGTTTTTAAATATTAATTCAACCGTCTAGACGCCGTTTTTAGGTCCGTGGCGGCATGGCTTGAAGCTTTCGCACATGTGCTCCAAAATAAAAACAATATAAAACAACACTGGAGATTGTCCCCGTCGACTCCACATAAGTTAGTTTTACTGCAGTACATGCGAACACCAGCGATAAAATAGAACTTCTCTGCAAGGATGCAGTGCCACTTTTCGATCTGTGAAAACGGTAAGCAGAGTCGACGACGATCTTTTCTATGTTTTAGGTTGTTTTATTGTATCTCATCGAAGGTCATTTGCATTGTATGCATCAGCGAAATTATTCCACGTCCAGCCGGATTAGTATATGTATTCTGTAATACGGCTATGATGACGTCACTTCCAGCGGAAATTGTGCGTCGCAGTCAGCAATGACGCATCGGTGCTATTAGTCTAAGCGATCATCAGTGACTAGCAGATCAATAATACGAAAATCGATAGCAGATAATCCCCCTGACGAAAAGTGGATGCTCACTTTTTAAAAAAAAATCAGACCGGCTTTCACAATAACCTCCTTTATAAATAAGTAAATTGATGAATTACTTTTTAGTTTTCGGACGTTATATTCAATTTAGTAAAACTAGTAAAGGCCTAAATGGTTTTTATTCTGTAAGCAGCTAAATCTGATAAATTTCTAAACTAGCCTCGTCGTTAATTTTTTCCTCTGTCAACACGATAACTCACCTAATCGATAATTTGATAAAATTTTGCACAAGCATCATTGCATGTGTCTCGGCCATCGCTAGAAGTCTATTAAATATCCAGGTCATAGATCAAGGTCAAGGACAAGGTCATGTGGGTTTTGTGTGTTTCTTACGTGCATGATACAACTTGAACCAGTCGGCCTGAATCTACGAAATGTCATTCACTAGATGGTGCCACTCTATTACTGCCCGTGGAAGCGACTGCGGCTACTCGCAGGTAGGACTTAGCTTTGAGTTTCAGGGCTTGACAATCTTGTTATCAATCATTTCTGCGCTATTTCTCTACGTTTGTTATTATACACACGGTAGTTATCATCATCATCATCATCAACATCAGCAGCAGCAATAACTAAGTCATCAAACGTTCCTGTTTGCGCCGCCTAAAGGCGGTCTGCTCTATTAGCCGCTAGTACAATTAACTGAATTATGTCCCGGGCCGATGACACACGAAACACTAATAGACGCCGCTGGTCATCAAAGCCAATTTAACGACAAATTTGTTGGCGATATTCTGACTTGTGTTTTGGACGACGACAAACGTCAACTCCTAAGAAGCACACAGTAGCGAAAATGAAAACCACAGACCTAGATAATTTATTAGCTTGCTACACTGTGCTTTAAAAAATCACCCCTTTTGTTTGCGCTAAAAATTTACTTTACAATCGCATACCTATTTTTGATTGTATTCGAGTAAATTTAGGCCTAAAATAATTACAAATTACAATGTGTATATTATTTTTGGCCATTGTTTTATGCACACTAACAAAATCATAAGCTTATAGCATAAGATACCAATTTTTACGAATATTTCCAACAGATAAAATGTCAAGTTTTACCAGAACTGAGTTTTACTAAAATGGCGTGATAAAGTAAATGTTGAATAGTGCCTTCCTTTGTATTTGACTAGTTCAGACAGGGCTTAAGTCGTTTGCACAACCTGGGTCAGCTGTGAAGTTTTGTTCTCAAAACTTTCTATAGTAGGCCTATCGAATGCTTGTTCACTCGTACACATGCAGTGCTTCGTCTGCTGATACAAGTTGCGCTACAACGTGGGTGGGTGCGCCTATTACGGCGCTGTGCCTTTTGCTTAATTATGCAGGTTAGCTTGGTATAGTGTCGGACTTACGATCGCGAGGTCGTGGGTTCGACTCCCAGTCGGGTTGCTATGAGTTAGCCAGTGCTTGAATGGGTTACTGTCTGTGGATAGGTAGGCTAAACCATCCCGGCATATAAACAACACCATTGTTAACTCTGCCTTCTATTCCTCCGTGGTAGGTAAATCGAGTACCGGTGTCTTGGGAAATTTGTCGCACCTGGAAAATTCTTCCCACCTCTATATTGTCATAATGTAACTAACGCTAACGCTAACCCTAACCCTAACCTCAACCCTAGCCCTAATCTTAACCCTAAAGTTAACCCTGTTCTTAATCTTAACCCTAACCCGTACTGCTGCGTGTGGGAATAATTTTCCGGTGCGACGAATTTTCCACTACACCGGTCTGCCTAGATGGAGTTAGCGCAGGGCGGGTTCACTTGTGATCCCGTATGACATGCGACGCCCCGTATTTCGAGATGGATTTCCCATAAAAAGCTATACATTGCCTTTACGAGAAAAATTGTTTTTTAAAAACATACCGGGTTGTCAGCAATGACTGAAGCGTCAAGCGCTGCCCGCGTGTAGTAGCTGATCCAAGACATGGCGCTGAGAATGTAGGACAAAAACAGATGATTGTGTAGAGTCACTCGATCACACTGCAACGGCCTGTACACCACACAACGTGCACGTAGCGTGTACACATAGCGTGCACACAACGTCACGTAGACGATACTGAAATGCGGTGATGAAATTTGGCTCTTTACTTTTCGAAACTCCGATTATGGACATTTTATTGTAGGCTACTTCTGCGCTCAATATTTTACGGCAGTTCGCATGAGATAGAAAGATTTTATTTTATTTTGCGCTATATGAAGTTAATTGTAAATAGCACTTTATGGAAAAGTCATCGCAGGGCTACGGAGCGTCACCTGCCATATTGGTATCACACAGTGTTACCTGCCACCCGACCGAGATAAACGCGACCCGCCTTAACCGCAGCCAGAACGAATAGTACTCGATTAACCTACCTCGGAGGGATGGAAGGCTGAGTTGACCTTGGTGTTGATTATGTACTGAGATGGTTTACCTGTTTGCAGACAGTATATCCAAGAGATAGCGACCCACGAACTGTCGACCATAAGTCTGACATTTTATCGTGACGTCACCATGCCACCTTAAGTTGAAATAATATAAGTAAAATGGGCGGGTTTCACCCGTCAGTGCTATATTAAACACGACTGGCTGGTTCAATTATTAACGCACCATAGACTCGGCCGTCAATCTGCCAGACTAAGTAAGCAAGTGAGTGATCTAAACAGCGCGTTATAACTTTACGGAAGCTTGACTCCGGCAGATTAGCCTTAAAGTCAGGCGGAAATATAGCTAAGCCATACTTTCAACACAAGGTCGTATAGCCAGAATTTTTGCACTGGGAGAGGATGCCATTCCTTTCCCCTTCTCCTTTTTTCTCTCTTTCTCTTTCTCCCCCCTCCCTCCGCAGTTACGGGCGCCCAGCACCGTAACACTGACTGGAGCCGGCACTCGCCGTCTAGTCGTTGGACGACTCGTACACGCGTGCGATCCGTGGGATGCATGCGGTGTTTTTTGTTGATTGTTTTAGGCTGCTAAGCCTAGAGTTATGTTGTTAGGCAGTTGTCATAAAGACCTAACGTATTTAGAGTCAGCGTAGAGTTGGAGTAGTTTAGCTAGTTTAGTCAGTAGTCGAGGCGGCGAGTCGAGTTGCATGATTGTGTCGTGGGACTTTAGTGTATTGTCGATTTTTCTGTCTGTCTGTCTGTCTGTCTGTCCGACTGTCCGTCTGTCTTTCTGTCTATCCCTTTTCCTGGACTGTTTAATTCGTCGTTTGCTTATTGCGCTAGTCGTTAGCTTTAATAAAATTTGCTTTTGCTTTTAAAAAATTGTGGTGTTTGGCTTTTTGACTTAGGCATCCTGACCGAACACTACAATTTATTTATTCTGAAAATACGAAATAGATCGGTATTAGAAAAAGTACGTTTGGGCCTATTATAAGATTAACGCAATATGTAACATTTTTATTAAGATAGATATAAGAATATTTATAGTACTACCTCACACCTTCTGCTTTAGAGTATGACGTAACCCTGAAAATTTTGAATAATTTTAAATGTTAAATTTAATAAAGTGTTAGGGTTAGGGTTATTCATTTTAATAGTTGTGAACATAATGTTGGACAACTACAAATTACCCTTTAGAAATTATAGCTGATGATAAAAATGAACACCGTTTAGAAACAGAAAAAATATGGATAAAACGTTTAAATACAGCTTACCCATTTGGCTTAAATTGCTATCCCATAAACTGTGATGTCATTAAGAAATAAACTAACTATAATAACTATAACTTGCTTTAATAAATATGTATTACCTCTAGCCAGATGATTCGTAATAAGTGACAGCAGGTTTGACAGTCCTAATCGCCTGGTCTGCCCACCGAACATCGGGCTTATCTCCTGCCTAAAATATTCATAATTAAATTATTCCTAACCCTAACCCTAACCTTTCGTTCGTGACGTCACAATAGTTGTGTCAACGTAAGCCTAATTATCAGGATTTCTAGATGCTGATTGGTTGATTCGCGTATATAAGTGAAATGGTGACAAATTCTGTTACTGGTTTTGCGTGTGTACAAGATAGAGTCGTAATTTTTGGTTGTAGGATATGGTTTTTGGGGTTGGCCTAATTAACGGTGACATTTACATTTACCCCCGGTTGACCCCCGTTGCCATGGCAACGAAATTTGAGACGAAATTGGCTATAACTCGGCTTGCGTAAGAGATTTTTGTGAGATTTTTGCGCCAATAGGGGGGTTTTCGGGGACGGCCATCGAATGCTGCCAATTGCATTTTCCCCGACCGACCCCCGTTGCCATACTTTTGAAATTTGAAAGGGGTCACCCCGAACAAGGGCGCTAAATGAGAGGGGGTAGGGAAAATTTGAGATTTTGCAGCCAATACAGCATTTGCTGAGAGAGATAAATGGCGTGATACATTGTAGAGTGTATATAGTCTTCTTTACATTACTGGATTTTTGCTCCAATGATATCAGTGAATATCCTGCACGTTATGATCAGTTCAGAATTGGTATGCTCCTAGTGCTTCACTCTCTGCAGTCAATTGGCCTGGTTGGGTGCCGATAGCTGTAGAATAGGCCATCCAGTATTATGGCTATTTGGAGCGATTTCAAAACTTTTAAGAAACTTACAGTACTTACTATCTTTCTGAGTTGTTCCCAAATTCATAGTCAACAATTGGAGATTAAGCAGTTTTTCTCAGGAATTTTATTGCCTTTGTGTGATGTTTATTGGTGTCAAATTATCTAATGCACACGTTTCTATTCAGAATATATTGCTGTTGATAAGAACCCAGTTTTTCTTTATGCTTGTGGTTTTGTTTATTACATAATATGTCTGTTGAGTTTTATGTTAGCAACTAACAAGTTTGCTTGAGTGCTGAAGCCACTGACTTGTGGACATATTTGGTTGTCATATACAGTGCTGATATGACTTGATGATTTGTTTGAATGTGTACAAGTTTGTTGTGTAATATACAGGAATGAAAATTGGTCATTATTTAGCAAAGATATGGAAAAAATACAATAGCTTACTTTTTTGCCC
>Ga0209367_1012603_pt1 | contig 11016 bp, 15 predicted proteins | sample WorMetLIZISLAND2_FD_187412 | JGI IMG/M metagenome (GOLD analysis project Ga0209367, IMG submission 187412) | Marine gutless worms symbiont microbial communities from Max Planck institute for Marine Microbiology, Germany - Olavius geniculatus... ... | reverse complement strand
ATATATTATTTTATAAGGAACTCGGCAAATCTTGAGTCCAACTGTTTATCAAAAACATAGTTAAGAGAAAATTTTCTTAATAGTTTCTGCTCAATGTTATAAATAAATAGCCGCAGTATTTTTAACTGTGCTAAGGTAGCATAATCATTTGTCTATTAATTGCAGACTAGAATAAATGAAAAAATGAGACTTCTACTGTCACATAAAATAAAATATAATTTTATATATAGGTAAAGAAGCCTATATATTTCTGTAAGACAAGAAGATTCTATGCGTCTTAATTTAACCAGATCAATAAAATCTATAAAAACTTTTACTGGGATGATAAATATATACCAATCAATTTTCATTACTAGACAAACAAATCTATATAATGAGCCAAACTTATGACTAACGAATAAAGTTACTCTAGGGATAACAGATTAATTTCTTTCTAAAGTTCATATTTAAAAAGAAGATTAATACCTCGATGTTGGCTTATAAAAAAATTTGGAGAAAAAGTTAAAAATAAAGGTTTGTTCAACCTATAATTTATTACATGAGCTGAGTTCAGACCGGCGTAAGCCAGGTTAGATTCTATCTACAGCATAAATAATTTTTAGTACGAAAGGACCGAATTTATATAATTATTATACATAAATAAGTTGACAGAAATATGTATATAATTTAGAATTATAAAATAGGGTATCCTACTTATTATAGATCTTACTATGTGACTTCTAATCATTTTTAAGGAATAAATCCAAGATCTTCATGAAGAGAATAAAGTCATGGTATTAAGAATCTTAATTTTATCCGTAGTAATAACTATCTCATCTGCTAACTTATTTATAACATGAATATGCCTGGAATTAAACTTATTCTCATTTGTGCCACTTTTATTAAATAAAATATCTAGCAGCGAAAGAGAAGCATCAATTAATTATTTTTTAGCCCAAACTCTAGGCTCAACAACATTTTTATTATTTAGCATAATATTATTTCATGCCTCTTGATTAATAAAATTAAATATAACCTTATTGATATTCGTTATTGTTTTAAAAATAGGTGCAGCCCCCTGTCATTATTGATATCCATCAACTATAAGAATAATTAGATGAGTAAACTGTTTTATTTTATCAACCTGACAAAAATTAGCACCAATATTCATCTTAGCACACATTATTTGCTTTAATATGAAATTTTCTAACCTAGAAATCATTGTATCTCTAAATGCTCTTACTGGAGGCTTAATTGGAAATAAGACAAACATTATAAAAAAATATACCTTATTCTTCAATTACCCATATAGCATGAATATTAAGAGGATTAATCATTAATAAACCTTATTTATCAATTATTTATTTATTACTATACTCTATAATCAGCTTTCCTTTATTTACCTTATTTAATATAATAAATAATAAAAAAATTGATGATCTATGAAATAAATATGAAAATTTAACATTAATAATAATAATATATTTATTTATATTATCAATAAGAGGCTTACCACCTTTAATAGGATTTTTCCCAAAACTAATAATAATGAACTCACTAATAAAACACTCCATCCTTTCCATTATTATACTAATTATAGGATCCTTAATAAATTTGTTTTTTTTACCTAAATATTGGTCTAAATGCTTTATCAATAAATCAATTTATCATCCAAACTAAAATAAAGAAAAACTCTCAATTATGAGTACTTAATTCTTTACTTATTCTAAGTTTTCTAGGCATAGTGGTAACTATATTATATGCGTTGATTATATTCATCCAACCATAAAGACATTGGAACCATGTATTTCATTCTAGGGATCTGATCAGGTATTATAGGAACAATGATAAGAATAATCATTCGTATAGAACTTGCTCAACCTGGACAATTTTTAAATAATAGTCAATTATATAATACAATTGCAACTGCACACGCATTCTTAATAATTTTCTTTTTTGTAATACCAATATTTATCGGAGGATTTGGAAATTGACTGCTTCCCTTAATATTAGGAATTCCTGATATAGCATTTCCACGACTAAATAATCTTAGCCTATGACTACTTTTCCCATCAATATTACTCTTATTATTATCTATATTAGTAGAAAAAGGTGCAGGAACAGGATGAACTGTTTATCCTCCTTTAGCAAGAAATATTGCTCATAGAGGCTCCTCCATAGATTTCGCTATTTTATCATTACACCTAGCTGGCGCATCATCAATTTTAGGGGCAATTAACTTTATCACTACAATTATTAATATACGGTCAATAGGAATTCAATTAGAACGAATTCCACTTTTTGTATGAGCAGTATTATTAACTGTTATTCTTCTCCTACTTTCACTTCCAGTTCTTGCAGGAGCAATTACTATATTATTAACTGACCGCAACATTAATACCTCTTTTTTTGACCCGAGGGGGGGGGAGATCCTGTATTATTTCAACATTTATTTTGATTCTTTGGCCACCCAGAAGTATATATTTTAATTTTACCAGGATTTGGAGCAATTTCTCATATTATTGCACATAATACATTCAAACCTGAACCATTTGGCCTACTGGGGATAATTTATGCAATGATTAGAATTGCAGTTATTGGATTTATTGTATGAGCACATCACATATTTACAGTAGGAATAGATGTCGATACACGAGCATATTTTACTGCCGCAACTATAATCATTGCAATTCCAACAGGAATTAAAGTATTTAGATGATTAGCTACAATCTATGGATCCAAAATAAAATGAACTTTATCTATATTCTGGTCCATAGGGTTTATTTTTCTATTTACTATTGGTGGTTTAACTGGTATCTGCCTATCTAATTTATCAATAGATATCGTTCTCCATGGCACATATTACGTAGTAGCTCATTTCCATTATGTTCTTAGTATAGGAGCAGTATTTGCAATCTTTGCAGCAACGTCCCACTGATTTCATTTATTTACTGGTGTTATATTACATCAACGATGAAGAAAAGCTCAATTTATAGTAATATTTATTGGAGTAAATTTAACATTCTTCCCCCAACATTTCCTAGGACTAAGTGGAATACCTCGACGATATGTAGATTATCCCGACTCATACATCACATGAAACATCTTATCATCTATTGGTGCAATCATTTCGTTCTGTAGTTTATTAATATTCATTTTTATTATCTCAGAGTCTCTATCTAGCCAACGAAACATAATTTGCATAAATCATATAGCATCATCAATAGAATGAAGACAAATACTCCCTCTAGCTTATCATAGTTATAATGAAACAATCTTAATTACCTCAAAATTAAGTGATAGCTTAAACAATATAGCATCTATCTGTTAATTAGAAAATACAACTTGTTCACTTAGAGATGAGATCTTGATTACAACTTATACTACAGGATTCAGCCTCACCAACCATAAATATATTAATATCATTTCATGACCTTATTTAATTAATCATAGTAATCGTCTTAAGAGTTATTAGATATATAATAATTTTTCTCATAAAAAATAACTTTTACAATCGTACCATAAAAGAAGCCCATAAAACAGAACTTATTTGAACAATTATTCCAAGAATAATCTTAATATCACTAGCTTTCCCATCTCTTCGTCTATTATACTTAATAGATGAATTAGATCAACCTGTTATAACAATTAAAATCATTGGTCATCAATGATATTGAAGATATGAGTACAGCGACTTTCCTCATATTATATTTGACTCATTTATAGTACATGATCTGCATTTAAACAAGGGAGAATTTCGATTATTAGAGGTAGATAATCGTATGGTAGTACCTATATTAACAGAAATTCGACTTTTAGTAACTGCATCAGACGTAATTCATGCATGAACCGTCCCCTCCATTGGTCTTAAAGCTGACGCAATTCCGGGACGTCTAAATCAATTAAGATTAATAATTTATCGTGCAGGCATTTTTTATGGACAATGTTCAGAAATTTGTGGAGCTAACCACTCATCTATACCAATCGCAGTAGAATCTATTAATATAGATTCATTTATTAAGTGATCAAAAACTTATAGCACTAGTTAATTAATAACATATATTTGTCAAATATAAATTACACTTGTGTGCTATTAATTATGCCTCATATATCACCAATACAATGACTTATTATATTATTATTATTATGAATAATACTAACCTTAATCTCTATAAATATATTTTTCTTTAAACTTGAACAATTAACCTGTAATAATCAAATACATTGGACAAATACAGTAAAATGAAGATGATATCAAGATAAAAATAGAGACTGTAAATTTATTAATGATTAACAATCTCTTGATACCTTTAGTATATAAATCGTACATTTATTTTCCAAATAAAAAGATATTAATAAGGTATAAAATATGAAATATCGATTGCCCTACCATGTAGTAGAATTAAGACCTTGGCCAATAACTTCAGCCATCAGAGCTATATTTATAGCATTAGGATTGATTAATTTATTTCACTCCAATAGTTCAACTCTATTCTTATTAGGAAGATTTAGTATATCATTATCAATGTTTCAATGATGACGAGATGTAGTTCGAGAAGCTACATATATAGGAAAACATACCTCATATGTTCAAATAGGACTAAAACTAGGAGTAATTTTATTTATTATCAGAGAAGTCTGTTTTTTCTCCACCTTTTTTTGAGCATTCTTTCACAATAGACTCTCACCTTCGGTAGAAATCGGTTGCTCCAAACCACCTATAGGTATTAGTACTAGCAACCCCTTAAGGATACCGCTATTAAATACAATAATTTTACTATCATCCGGATTTACAGTTACATGATCTCATCATTGCCTACTATCAAAAAAACGAATCAAGACATCTATTACTCTAGTTTTTACAATTATACTAGGAATTTACTTTACTTTTCTACAAACTACAGAATATATCAATTCTACCTTTACTATTGCAGATAGTATTTATGGTTCAATTTTTTTTGTTGCTACTGGATTTCATGGAATTCATGTGGTCATCGGTACATTATTCTTGATAATTACTTTATTACGAAATATTAAAACCCATTTTTCTAATAATCATCATTTAAGATTTGAAATAGCTGCCTGATATTGACACTTTGTAGATCTAGTATGCATTTTCCTCTACGTATGCATCTATTGGTGAGGATCATTATAATGTAGTGTTCATGCACAACAAATTTTGAATTTGTAGGTCTAAAAATCTCTCAGCATTATAATATTTTAAGTTATATAAACTATTAACCTTCAAAGTTAACATAGAATACATCAAATCTTGTAATGATAACAAATATTTTCTCAAACTTTGATCCAGCATGGTTCAACCTACATCACATAAACATTGCCGTACTACCTATAATACTTATTATTTTAATATCAAGATTTTGGCATCTTTATAGAAAATCAATAATAGCAATAATACCTATTATATCATTTATAACAATACAATTAAAAAGAACTAAATCTATTAATCTAAAAACTCTATTATTAATAACTACTACCCTGTTTCTATCAATTATTTACTTTAATCTAATAGGAATACTACCTTATATCTTTAGCACTTCTAGTCACATTATTAAAACATTATCACTAAGTTTACCAATATGACTAATATTAATATTAAGAAGATTAACGCACTCGCCCAAAAAAATAATTGGTCATCTTTTACCCGACAGAGCACCTACATGATTAAATCCATTTCTGGTTATGATTGAAACAACAAGAATTATTGTGCGCCCTATCACTTTAAGATTCCGTCTTGCTGCAAACATAACTGCAGGTCATATTGTAATATCTCTTATTACATCGTTTTCAATCTCTACTAATATCAAAACATTTCTATTATACATAATCATAATTAATATATATATTCTATTTGAACTAATTATCTGTCTTATTCAAGCATATATCTTTTGTCTATTAATTTCTTTATACAGTAACGATCATTCATAATGTACCCAATATTTTTTTATTACCTTATCATCAGAACTATTACTACAGCAATTACTCTAACTCCTATATTTATTATACTCATGATTAAAAAATAATGTAATAAAAATTCATCTTTTGAATGTGGAATAAACATAAATTCCATAACACGGAAACCTTTCTCGATACGATTTTTTTTACTAATAATTCTATTCATCATTTTTGATGTCGAAATTGCTCTAATTTTAGCAACTCCAATCTTTTTACCATGGTCCCCTTCAACAATATTATTTATAAGCATATTTATCCTAATTTTAATAATTGGAGTTACCTATGGATGACTCGAAGGATCTCTAGACTGAAAAACATAAAATGACATCGAGAATTATAATAATATCTATAATTCTTGCTTGAACTTTATTATCTATAAATAACTCAATAAATTTAAGATTAATTATTGTAGCAATAGCAATCCTATTTACTATTCTCATTGGAATAAATATTTCATCTTGATATGCCATAATTTTGTTTCTAATCTATATTGGGGGAATAATAGTAATATTTTCCTACTTTGTGAGCTTAACCTCAAATGACCCTATAATAACTAAAAGAAAAATTTATTTTATAATTATTATCCTCATCATTTTAATAAAAATCTATACTCAAGAATTAATTCTAGCATTTTTTTCATCACAAATTAACAATCTATACATGTCAAAAAACACAACCGTCCTATTATTAATTACTATAATTTTATTATTAATAATAGTAATTGTAATTAAAAGAGTAAAGAAAAACAGTGGACCTTTACGAGGATTTAATCAACATATTTAATATTAAGATGGCAGAACAAATGCACTAAATTTAAGCTTTAATAATAAGAATTACCTTTCTTAATAATTTGATAGCTTATTTTATATAAAGCACTTAACTTTTAATTAAGAGAATACCACAAATTATGCAATTTAGTTTAATATAAAACAATTAATTTGCATTTAATTAATGAAACTTCAATTGCAATATGTATCTAATCTATATAATAAGCTTAATATTAATAATACTCTCAGCTTTATTAGCTATAGCTTTTTTTACATTAAGAGAACGAAAATTTTTAGGTTACATACAATACCGGAAAGGCCCCAATAAACCAAGACTCATTGCCTTAACTGTTCCGATAGCAGATGCAATAAAACTTTTTACTAAAGAAGAAAAATTCTCTATATCCTCTAATTCAAAATTCTTTATTATATCGCCTATAATAATAATTATCTTAGCCCTAACACTATGAATAATTTATTCTCACTACAATCTTCTATTTTTTATAAAATTTAATATTCTCTTCTTTATAACCATTACCAGAATAATAATCTACACCACATTTATAACAGGATGAAGTTCTAGTTCAAAATGAGGAACATTAGATGCCCTACGGGGAGTTGCTCAAACTATTTCCTATGAGGTAAGAATATCGCTAATTTTAATTTTATTCATTCTGCACCCCGCATCAATAAACTTATCTTTTATTCTATTAACTCAATACTCTTGACTCACCTATATGTTACTGCCTTTAACAATCACTTGAATCACATCAATTCTAGCTGAAACCCATCGGACCCCCTTCGACTTTGCAGAGGGAGAGTCAGAATTAGTATCAGGATTCAATATCGAATATAGAAGCTCTCCCTTTGCTTTAATCTTTATAGCCGAATATATAAACATTTTATTAATAAGAATATTTACAGTATCCTTAATAACAATAAATCACTCAAATTTAGACTTAATCTTAAAAACAAGTATCTTATCATTTATCTTTATTTGAGCTCGAGGAGCCCTCCCCCGAGCTCGATATGATATTTTAATACATATATTATGAAAAAAATTCTTCCAGTAATTTTAATATGACTATTATTTATCATACCTATAATAATGATTATAAAATAATATTGCGCCGGAAGAACGGATAACTTTGATGAAGTTAATTAAGAATAAAATCCAATATTTAGTATATAGTTTGAAACAATGGTCCTTGAAAGACTATAAAGATGTTTAACTCATCAATGTACTTGTGAAACCCCTACGAAAACATGCCTCAACACTCAATATACTTTCCCAAAGATTAATTGACTTGCCAGCACCAATTAACATTTCCCTATGGTGAAATTATGGCTCATTATTAGGACTATTCTTGATAATCCAAATTATCAGAGGTATCTTTCTTTCAATACATTATTGCCCCAATACAGAATTAGCATTTTCCTCAATAATTCACATTTCTCGAAATGTGAACTGAGGATGAATACTTCATAATATTCATATAAACGGTGCGTCATTCTTCCTCATATTAATATATCTTCATATAGGTCGAGGTCTATATTATTCATCTTTTTATCAAAAAAAGTATGAAATACTGGCATTACAATTTTTATAGTATCCATAATAACTGCCTTTATAGGATATGTACTTCCATGAGGCGCAACAGTTATTACAAATATATTTTCAGCTATTCCATATTTTGGTACCCATTTAGTTCAATGACTATGAGGAGGATTTGCAGTAGCTAATCCAACACTAAATCGATTTTTTATTCTACACTTCTTAATACCATTCATTATTCTCCTATTAATAATTCTCCATCTATTTATACTCCATGAAAAAGGATCTATAAACCCACTAGGTATTAATTCTAATTCAGACCGCATTCCTTTTCATCCTTACTACACCCTAAAAGACATCATAGGATTTATAATATTTATAGCCATATTTATTACATTTTTCCTATTTACCCCAAGTATTTTAAATGATCCAGAAAATTTCATAGAAGCTAATCCACTAGTCACGCCTAATCATATTCAACCAGAATGATACTTTCTCTGACTATACGCAATTCTTCGTTCAATTCCCAATAAATTAGGGGGGGTAATCGCTTTACTTATAGCCATTTTTATTATATACTTACCTTCTACATATAAGATATAAAGCAACAACAAGATTCTACCCTATAAACAAACATATATTCTTCTTTATACTAATAACTTGATCAATTCTCTCTTGAATCGGAAGATGCCCAGTAGAGTATCCATTTATTCAAATTGGTCAATTATTTACAACAACGTATTTTATATATTTCCTAATATGTCCCCAACTTACTTATATCTGACATACCTAAAACAATATTGTAAGTTAAAAAAACTATTGAATTGTGGATTCAAAATTATAATACATCTATATTCAAGCATGATTCACTTTGCACCCAATTTATTATATATTATCTTCATAATCATATTTATTATATCACTATTAATAATATATTTTAATAATATATATATTATTGAATGAGAATTATTATCAATAATATCAAGAAACATAAAATTAGATTTAATAATAGAATGGAGAGGCATAATTTACTCATCTATTATTATTTTAATTTCTGCTAATGTATTAAAATTCTCAAAAACCTATATAAAGCAAGACTTAAATAAACTACGATTTACATATATTGTTATATTATTTATTTTATCAATAAACTTTTTAGTATTTATTCCAAACATAATATGCCTCTTAATCGGATGAGATGGACTAGGTATTACATCATTTTTACTAATCATTTTTTATACAAGTCAACGATCACTAAGAGCGGGCATATTTACAATACTAACCAACCGATTAGGAGATACATTCTTATTAATATCCATTATTATAACCATAAATACCGGAGATTGATTAATTATTAATATAAATAATTATAATTGATTCCAATGTTTAGGAATCTTAATCGCTGCCATAACTAAAAGAGCTCAAATTCCTTATTCCAGCTGATTACCCGCCGCAATAGCAGCCCCTACACCAGTATCAGCCCTAGTGCATTCATCCACATTAGTAACTGCCGGAATCTTTATCATATATCGCTTTAATCAAACAATTTATGACTCAACCTTTATACAACTAATCCTAACTATATGTGGTATTCTTACTACTTTAATAGCAGGAATAAGAGCAATATATGAAAATGACAAAAAAAAATTATTGCCTTATCTACATTAAGACAACTAGGTTTAATAGTAACATGCTTAGGCATAAATATACCAAATTTGGCATTTTTCCACATATCTGTTCATGCAATATTTAAAGCCTTACTATTCATCTCAGCAGGATGCTTAATTTTATTTAATAATCACGATCAAGACTTACGTATATATGGCCAATTCTCAACATATTCTATCATCACAACCTCTTCTATACTCATTTCCAGAATATCACTAACCGGAATTCCATTCATAGCCGGATTTTATTCAAAACATGCAATTATAGACTGATCAAATAACCTATCTATTAATATAACAGTCTACATATTAATATTTATTGCCATTTCACTGACATCCCTATACTCTATCCGTCTAGTAAAATCTATAATAATTGCACCTCCAAAACAAGTACTATATTCTTACTCTACTTCTAAAAATAACGACTACCCTTTATTACTTATATCGATCATAAGAATCATTAGAGGAACTACCATCCAATGATTAATACCTTGTTCCTTAATAAGAACTTGTATAATTGATAACACGCAATCTTCTTTACCCAATTACTTAATAATAATGTCACTACTACTTATTATTTCCAATTTCCAGACTTCCCCCTCATCCTCCACTAAAAATAAATTTTTTCATCTATTACATTTTTAACCCCTATATCAACACAATTCTTATTACCCACTTTTATAAATACTTCTTTAAAGTTATATAAATACCTAGATCAATCATGATTAGAAAAAATAACAAGCTCTAGCTTATCCCATACAAGTCTAAATTTAAGAGATACATATATGCTCCTACTAACCTTTGCGCAAAAAAACTTACTTAATATGTTAGTTACAAGAACTATCCTCACTTCTATCTTATTACACATATAAATAAAATAGTTTATTTTTAAAACATATTGCTGAAGACAATAAGAAAAAAATTTATTATTCCTCTTTAGAACAAATCCATCAACTTACCACTTATTAATAAGCAAGATAAGCAGCACGCACCTTGATTTCGACTCAAGCACATTAGGCCAAAGGCATCTTGTTATTATTGATAGTATAAATAAATACATTGATTTTTCATA
>Ga0209367_1012602_pt1 | contig 11016 bp, 4 predicted proteins | sample WorMetLIZISLAND2_FD_187412 | JGI IMG/M metagenome (GOLD analysis project Ga0209367, IMG submission 187412) | Marine gutless worms symbiont microbial communities from Max Planck institute for Marine Microbiology, Germany - Olavius geniculatus... ... | reverse complement strand
AACCAGTTCTGTAGACTAATATTACTACGGTCCGAGACCAGGGTTGCAGTCTAGAGTATTTTTCAGTTTCGGAAAATTTTTCCAGTCTTGGTCCTGTTGGACAGGACAGGCTATATGTGACTAAGTGACTTTGTATATTTCAACAAAGTTGAATTTCGTTCACAGTGACAGTGTTTCTACTGAATTGCCACATTGCTGAACATATTTTTCCAAAATACATAAGTTTGACAAATATGTGCACTGTAAGACAATCTTTTTCACAGTTAAAAAGCTAGTTGACTAGTTGTCAAAGTAGTAATAAATAACATCAACAGTGAGCAGTTTACCAGCCACATTAACAATTTCATTTTGCAAGTGTTACTTTTGTGCAAAAAGCTGTCAAAATAATGTATTACTGCTTCAAGTTCACATCACAAGTATATGTTCGAACGTAAACATTCACTGAAGCTGCACAGAGACATTTGATGCTTGCTCCTCCAACTTTCAAATACTTCCAACGCCCATGCCAGACACACCGCCAGTGAAAGAATTTTGAAAATCCGTTAAAAACGAACAAAATTATTCATCGAGTTTGGTGTACCATTTTCGGGACATGGTGTATTTTCGTCCAGGACCACAAACGCAGTCAAATGCCGTTTCTCTGTGCAACTTAATTTGAACTGCGTCTAAGGCACCGGTAGCCACTGTGAGCATTTTGCTTCATACTGCAAGCCAGGCCGCAGCTGTATGCCCAACGAACATTGGCTCCATAGACAACAATGTAAGGTCTAAGCCTACATGTAGGGCCTAAGTAAGGTTATGACAGCAATTCTGCGTTGCAAATGACGCCTCTAGTAGCAGCTGCAACGCTCGAGTATTATAAAGCGTCGTTATCATTCTAAACAAGAAGAGACGCGACTCAGCATATTGGCCCAGCGTGTAACTTGATAAAGGTGACAGACAATGATGGTGCCGAGTACTCAGTCCGGTGGCAGACTACGCGAATTTCTCGGCACATCCGGGCTGTTGCGTCTGGCACGTGACACGCACAGCCAATCAGCGTCCGTCCGTCTACAGCTGGGCGACGGAACGCCATTAGCGTATGCGCCACGTCGACCGTGATATATGCAAATTTCATTAGACTGCACCGACGAATAAGCCGCAGTCGGAATTACAGATTTTTCGGCCGTTCTTTGGCCATTCAAAAATGCGGCAACTGTTGTCCACACTAGTAGAATTTTGATATTCAGTGAAACGATGAAAATTATCCTTAATGTGATATTGTCGAAGAATTGGCCTATATACTGCAAAAAACTGAAATCTAAAATAATCACCTGCAATAAGTCTGAAGTCCGATAACATTAGCGGTAGCCTAAATTGGCGTAATCTTTTTGACAAACGTTCGAGCTACATGTGTGCGAATTGTGCCTTTCGGTGACGAATAATTTTTTTGAGACAAATACGTGCTTATAAGACGACGCTGATCTCTTTTTCTTTAGCCTTCAACCATACCCCAGTTTACACTGCGAGACCACGGATGAAAGGCTAGCGCATCGCCTGGTGGGTGTGCCTGCTTACGCTTCAGCTTTTTCTGGTAATCACTGCGCTTACACGCCAAGGGATGACCAGGATAGGTTGACGAGAGAATAATTAATTGAAATTATGCATTGCATACAGCAAGAGTGAAACTCTTGACCCTTGCGACTGATGTCTGGACATTAATCGTCTATTTATGAAATTCGGTGTCTATCTGGCGTGCCATGCCGGCAAAATCCACGCAGTTGCTGAACCTGTTAAAGGAATTACTGAGAGGAATGGGCGTGGCCAGCAATCAGTCACGTGACATGTTTCGGCCGTGGTCAGAAAAAAGCCGAAGAAGGCTGGGACCGACGGCGGGTCGGTCGGGCCAAGTCGCGGTGTATGGACTGGTCATAAGTGCCCACTTCATGGGGGCAATACAGGCCAAAAACTGGTGGGGGGCGACGCCACGCAGATGTCAGATTCCTGGATATTTTTATGCAACTGCAAAATGGGCATCTAAGCATATCTGGTTGAGTTGTCGTTTTATACAAGCAAACTAAACACTTAAAAAGTAAGCCCACAAATAGGCCTACGTAGTCCAAATTGCTCAGATGAGATGAGATGCCAAGTTTCATCCACAAAATGCAGGCTTCTAAAAAACGTCCGGTGTTTAGTCCGACTGTCGAACGATTTTTGGTGCATTTCAAGGCTTAATTGCGTGCACGTATAGTCCATAGTCATTTTTGTACTCCTATTATGCATTTAGCCAAGGCAATTATATTTTTACCAGAGAACATAATGGTGCAACTTACAACCATCCTCTAAACTTAGCAGCTAGATTTAAGTGACGGTGAGAAAGTAAATGCAAGAGATGGAAAAACAAGTTTTATAGGCAAGAAAAAGGAAAGGAAAAGTGGCGTGAAAGAAGGAAAAGTTACTTCACAGCGATGGCTAAAAGACGGCACCCATAATGAAGTTGTCTAGCAGTTGCGTCGTTTTAGCAGGGATCGATAGCAACTATTGGGTAACTGCTCCTTCCCCTTTATGATTCAGCCTGTCGGAAAGTTTTCTTTTTTCAGTTAATTATCGTCCAAAGATGTAGGCCATACAAAATTTGTCGCTGGAGCCTGAAAATCCCAATTTTGAAAGAGGTTATCGATAAAAATTAAAATGTAGCCATTCGTGATCTCGTAATTTAACGCCGGAAATTTGCGACTGCTTGTCGGAAAATTATTGCTAACTTTCCTGCCACATACCCCTCTCCTAACATCACTGTTCAGCGGACGACGCCGTAAGTGCCGCTGAGTGGTGTTTGTGATTCGTGGTGCGCTGGTGGCTGGGTCGTGGTTGATTGATTGAGAAAGGTGGACGCCTGGACTGCACGTGTCCCGCATACGGCCGATGGCCATACTGCAGCCGGACCACACTCCAAGCAGACCACGCGTGTCCATCCGGACTAGCGGCCGCGTTGGTATTTCAGCTGCACAAATGATGGCATTTCAGTCTTAATTTGTACACTACGACAATCCTAGATTTTATGTTTTTTTCTTGATTTAGGTTCTTTTGTTTCTGTCTCGCTAAAAGGTTTTAATTCTAGTTTTCTGTCGATTGTATCGACTTTCGTTAAACTGCTAGGCTAATACAAGCCGGGTCTCATGATAGGCCTCCTCCTTGAACCTAGGGGGTCAGAACTTGCAGGAATAAAATCTACGCTTATCGCTGAAAATTTTGTATGTAGATTGTCTTGGTCTATCTCCATCCATTTCGGCGCAATTCACTCTTAAAATGTGTTAAAACCTGAAATCAGGGGAAAAAATCAGTAAAACGGCTTATTTTTGGGTTTTAAGGTCATTCAAGGTCATCGACGTTGACATTCTTATGAAGCTCGTCACCAGTGCTTGTTATGATAAGCAGCATGTCTGTGCCTATCTGTAACCGTTTACACGCTATACGAGCCAATAGCAGCAAAATAGGCATATTTTAGAGTAGGGTACCCCTATTTCACGCTCCCGTTCGAGGGGAACCCCTTACCCAGGCGCACAGAATTTTGTCACGATAAACTAGAGTGCTTGCGACAACCCACAGTGAGGATTTCGTGATCCTAGCTTGCGTTGCTGTGACACAATGCCGCAGTGTGACGGATAGACGGACGGACGGACTTCCAGACGATGGCTAAGAGGCGCGAAGCATTACACGCTCTCGCGCGTAAAAACTAGAATGGCGATCATAGAACTTAATACCGCTAACCTCCGTCAAAGCGGTGTAAAGTTTTCTGCTGAATTCGCCAGGCGCCAGCACCATATTCGGTTTGGCTCAGAGCAACTTCTCATCGTATGCCCATGGTAATCCGAAAATTATGTTCTGGATTTAGATGACGATCCGGATATCTACCGAAATCTAATTAACTGTAGGTTAGGCAAAATCTAACTTTCTCTGAAAATTTCAGCCACATCTCCCTGTAAATTTTGTGCAGTGTTGATAACAAACAGACCAACCTACCTAACCCTTATATACCGGCAGCGGGGGGTAAAATGACCCCCACGCCGGTTTTTGCCAGAAATTTTGTAGAAAGCAAAGGAATGAGGCAGTTATTTTTTGTAACATTGTAGAAGACCTTGTGGCCTTTCAAAAGCAGCAAAGTGAATATTTATATATACAGTACTTCAGATTTTGCGTAGTCGGTTTGATTCTAACGTCTAATTGGCCTGTTGTGCGACTACCGGCATTGTTCGCCTGTGAAGCACATATGTAAACTTCACAAACTTAACATTTAAATGTTGGAGACCAAAAATGACTGCGTAGGAGTGCAGACAACGATATGGTCGCTGAAGGTTTACATGTTCAGTGCGTAGTGGAAAACATTTATATTGTCTTCAGATCGACATCTTTATCTGATACAACAGTAGAGTCATTACTACTTCCGGTTAGTCAGCCGCCATATTAGATTTTCGACATGAAGTGGCGTCGGCCAACATCTTTGGAGAGGAAAATGTTTTGCACAGTCGTGAACGCCGATGCTATCGTTGGAGCGACACGTGTATCTGGAAAGCCAGCGATATCATGAGTACATGTACTTTCGGTTTCGTGGCCGCCATCTTGAATACCGACCTCCCTCAACGTCGGCAGTATCACTACTGAAAAGCTTGACCCCGATAATATGGGGTAGCTGTTGGAATTGTGTCGCTATGTGCTCTAGAACTCTTGATATGCCTGTGGCTGTCATTTCATCTCCCGTTGCCGACAAACGTCGCACAAAAACCGTTGCCGGGACAAGGGTTAATAAACGTCGTGTGTAGCCTATCCACTTTTTGGCGAAGGTAGGCTAATGAACGTTAACAGAAAACAATTTTTAAACATTACAAGTCTGCTTCTCATTAAAGCAGAATAATTAAAACGTTCGTATAGAACGTTTCGAAGCTACAAAAATGCCGTAAAATAGAATTGGGGTGATACGAACTATAGTCGAGAGTAAACAAAAATCGAGAGAAATAAAAAAAACACATTAGTTGTTTTAGTAGGTAAGCAGAATGTGACTTTTTTAACATTTCTTTTATTTTTATATAAATTTTTGCAAAATAATGTCGGACGCATAACTCCCTTTTTTAGAAATAAAAGAATACTGAGTCCCCCACGACCAAGTGACCAGCTGTGACCTATGAGCTTAAGTTGCCGCTATATGCATGCAGATCGTGTAGAAGACGACAATATTGCACAATGACCAAGTCACAAATTACAAGCATTAGGCCTACTTATCACTGTGTGTTGGTCGAGCCAGTTGCTGCATAGCGACACAACACAGCGTTAGCATTAATGCAGCGATGAATGTGTTCAATTTGTCGCTCGCACTTGCCGCTCTTTTCCTGCACGCAGTCGCAGGCTAAACGCACCCTGCAGCATCTTCCATGGGCGCCTGAAAATGCCGGTCTTGAGTCCTGACTCATGACACTGACCGACAAAAAAGTAGGTTTAAAAATCAGTCAAGGTCAGTCAAGGTCGTGCATTTTCAACGGCCGAAATCAGCTAAACTTTGCTGCGTAATCAGAAGTGTACCTACGTTGTATTTTTGTTTCAAAATTTTGGAGTCGTTTTCCTCCAAAAAATTTGAGCCAAAATAGACAGAATTTAACGCCTTCAGACAATTTCAGACTTCAAAACGCTGCAATTAGTTGAGTAAAATTTTGCAATAACACGCATCTCGACAATAGCAACATGTTCAAGCTAAAATGCTATTTAGTTTTCAAAAACTGGTTACCACGTTACTGCCGATGACGTCACAGTGACGCTTTGACAAAGAGTAATTTATTTTGTTTATAAATTATTACTAAATTGTCGTTTTTTTAAAGCAATCGCCGGCTGCCCACCGAATTCATCTTCCAGCAGGACGGCGCGTCAGCACACGCAGCGCGCAGCGCACAGAATGGGCTGCGGGTGCGGGCCAACGCGCTGTCCAGATGTCATCAAAAAGGACCAATGGCCTCCAAATTCGCCGAATATAAATCCAGTGGACTATCACGTGTGGGGTGCAATGTTGGAGGCTTGCCGCAAGCTTAAAACAAAGCCGAAAACAATCGCTGAACTCAAGGAATCCCTTCAGGTTATTTGGTGCAACCTACAACAAGGACCGATCGACAAGACAGTGAAAGACTTCTCAAATTAAGCGACTGAAGGCTTGTGTTGGAGCTTGGAGCTGTTGGTGAATACTTAGAACATTTACAGTGACAATGAAATTTTGGCATCTGATCATTAGCTAACTGTATTGTTTGAACTGTTTCAGCAATGTCATTGAACTGGTGTTGTAGCTTGAACAGGCGGTCGTGTTGAAAAATTTAGACTTTAATGGAATCACATTTTATTTGGAATTTCGCCGTAAAACAATTCCAAAAATATATCTGCAAAATTTCAGATTAAAATGTTAAACGTTTGTTGAGAAAATAGCGGAAAAACTTTAGGGGGCTACTTTTTTGCCGCACCCTGTAGGTCTGGGGGAGCGCTGCGGAGCCCCAGCAGAAATCAAATATAGTGCATTTTAGCTTTAAATGTAACATCTAGTGGCAATAATTTTAATTATTTTTCTGATACACGAACTTATTAATTAGCAGTTCGGCAGCTTTTTCTAAGATCCGCCACTGTCCTAAACCGCCGACTTAGCCGGCCGCTAGCCGCCAACATTTTTGCTACGTCGCCGACGCCACTGATCGTTCATTAGTCTTTTACGTGCCGACTGTAGGCTTATAAGGAAGTCGGTGACAGTGAATATAATGGGGGTAAAAGACCGCGCGCAAGATTTACTACCAGTATAGCTTAGCTATATAATACAGACTAACTAATGATACCGCCCGAGATCGTGGACGATTACGTAAAGATATATTGTGTTGATGCGCCATTTTGATCTCGCTGAAAACATTCTCCAGCTAATGTGTTTACGTGTTTGTCGACGTCGCCGGGATTTCGGCCGTGCACGAAGTAGATTCAACATTATTTTAGCTATAATCGGCGTTATTGGTTAGTCTCAAATGGTCCAACGAGATGTAGCAAGGTACACCCTCGGCCGTTACAGGCAAACTTCAAATGTTGGATCAGTGTTATTTGAACTGGGCTGGAAAACTTCAGCTGAGAGGCGACACATGATCATGTTCTACAAAATACACCACCAGCTAGTAGCTGTAGGCCCTACCCATGCCATTACAACTAAAGAATTATAGCCAACCCACACGTACAGGGAAGTCGCTTGTCTATCATTTTCCATCCACTATCAGGGACTACCATCTGAAGTCTTTTTTTCATGAACAGCAAAATCTTGGAACATTTTGCCAGAATTCGTAGTTCAGTTGGAATCTGTTAAAGCATTTAAAAGGGCCATCGACAACTAGCCAACTGATCATGTCAGGTACTCCGCTGCAGCACAGCAGTGAACTGGGCGTCGCGATCTATCTCTGAGTAACCTGGAGTTATCAGAGATCCTTTCAACATTTCGAAGCACACGTCTGCCAGCACCGGTCAACCATCACGTGTCTATCATACCGTGCCGGAGCCTTTAACATACTGAAGTTGGCACGTATCCCGAAGAAGAAGAACGATATAGATAACGATATAGACGTAACAAGACTATAGCTAATCTACACTTCTAACACAGCGCATGAGACATTTCGTCTATCAATTTGATCAACTTTGTTTTGTTTCTTTTCCATATTTTCTTAACATCGCCCTACATAAAAGTCCACAATAATTCCGCTTGCCGTGCATTGTGTTTTTGAGAGTAGGCATATTGTTGTCAGCATCTTCGCCAAGTTTTTTTTAGTTTGTTTATTTCTCTGTTAAAACGATAACCTATATAAAGCGCTAAATATAGCTTGGTAGGTGTACTGACAAAACCTGGACCGACAAAACCGGGAACAACGAAACCTGGAAACAGTGATATAAGCATAGGTTTAAAAAATAAGATTAAGGATAGGATTAGGGTTAGGGTGAAGAATTAACGTTAGAGATTGCCTTATGGATTAAGTTTCGGGATACGGCTAGAGATTGGTATAAGGTTAGGGTTAGGGTTCGTGTAGTGTGGTAGGCCTAGTTTTGACGTTCCCAGTTTTGTCGGTTTAAGTTTTGACAGGGAACCAGCTTGATAACATTGTGCACGAGCATATACCTCGACAACCTTTATAAGCCTAATGTACATTAACGTCATACGTCACCTTTTAAGCTCATGGGTTATTTTGTGCTTTGTGTTCATGTCACGGCGTTTACCGCAGACCGTACTTAGCCTTGAGCAAGGCTTGACAATATAATTGTGTTTAACAGTTAGGCCAAGCGATAAATGTCTGTTAATGTTGTCAATAGTCTAATCAATCATCGTCATCGATTCCGCTTTCAAGTGTCAGTGGTAGGTTTATGCATTGAAACATTCTTAGGTACCGCTTGCAAAACACACGCGGACAGACAGACACCTTTGCTATAGTCAAACCAGAGCATCTGCGTAGCAAGCTATGCACGATCTCATATTATATGTCTTCGTAGAATATTTTACCCAAGACCGAGCTATGCGGCCAACGGATGGCCGCATAGTGCACTGCGGTATCATTAGCTCATGTTAGTTAGCTGCCACTTCTGAGATTGTAAAAGCGCTTCTGGTCTTGAGTCCGTCTCGTGTAAGAAGCGCTAGGCCTATAGGAAGTAGGCCTACCAGACTTCGCCTTTACCTTTACTTTTACTTTCACTTTCCAGCAGCTTTGACGCCCTGAAAAAATGTCAGAATATCGGTGGAAGTAAACTACCACATTTTTGCCTAAAATCTATAATGTAGCCTACGTGTCTTTGTGTAGGTTATATTTTTACCATATTCACAGACGGTGCCGAGGTGTCGAAACGCTATCCGCTGAACAGGCAGAACTATTGCTTCTTCAGCCATAGTACAGAGTTGAGTTGGGACGAAGCGGGAGAGACGTTCTGTTCGAGTAAAAACTCAACGCTGCCGATCATTACTGATAAGGATGTTGACAACGTGTTTCAGCAGTTCATAGTTAGTGACTCGTACAGTCTGATAAAGAACCGATCTGTCTGGATTGCTGCTCACGCTCGTCCCGTCAATGACAGTGTCATCTGGCACTGGATAGGCGGTCGAAAGTCAGGTACAGTACAGTAAACTTCATGCTGTCGTTTAATAAGTACACTGGTTGAAGTATACAATTACACAAACAGTACTGTAATAAACGTGTCGCACGCAGTGCCATTAAATGACTCCCGCAACACTAAGAAAAATTCACAGAGAAGGTTTGGATGAACTGCCCCAGCAAATTCCAGAGATCAGAGACAAGCGCAAAGACCGAAAAAAATTTCGTGCAATTTTAGCAGCTGTGATGGCTTTTCAGAACATTTTAAGTGAAACTTTTTGTTGTGCCAAAACAGACTCAGTATTTTGAATAAGTATGCGCTCTGACGTCTGACTATAGTCGTTGGTCATAGCTGTTTGTGTGACACAAAAAAATGGGGCATATGGCCCACAGTGTGGTTCGATTCGATTCAGTTTAAAAAAACGAAAACCAAAATTTTTAACAGATTCCACACATTCTTAGTTTACCGGGCCCCTTGGTTCCGCCACTGGTTAAATACCTAGTTTTACAGAATGTATTGCTAATTCTATATGTAGCTTAATGTGACTGCTTATTGACAAGGGCAGAATTTTTCGATGCATTGATAAAGCGAAAAAATGTCGTGCTTTTGGTTGCAGCCGACAAAAAATTAGGGACGGGGTGGCTGAATTTTTAGTCCGCCCGAAAACGATAGTTTTCGGAAGGACTTATGTTTTACGCATGATGTTTTTTTTCTTGCAACGCGAGATCTCCGAGATGCGCGGGCCGATTGGCGCGAAATTTTGCACGATGGTCAGTACTTGGATAATGCCGGTCCAAAATTTTGGGGGGGCGCACCCCAAAAAAATTTCGGGGGCGAAAAACATGCAAATTTTGGCCCGATTTCGGACGACTTCGAAGTTCGGCGGCAAATGTCTCCGAAACGGATGAAGATATTCAAAATCGGATAGTCATTCCGTGTATGGTGATTCCTCCTGCGTTAGGCGAAACAAGTATGGTGAAGTTCGGTCCAGTGACCTTGGAGATTTAGATATGAAATCGTACCCCCTTAAAGCGCAATTTTCGGAAGACCGTATTTCGGCCCCTAGGGGGTGCTGCGCCCCCAAATTTTTACACGCGCTAGAGAATGACCAAGTCTTACTAGCGCACCCCCCACCGGGGACGGAAGCCCCCCTTACAACTTTTTTCAAAGGGGGGTCAAAAATTGGCTTAAAATGCAATAAATTAGCGCTTATAACTTCGAAACTTCGGCACTTGACGCGGCTCTAGGTTGGGGTGTTAACGCAGGTACGAAATTTGGGGGCACCGCCCCCTTAAAATTTGGGAGGGCAAAAAACGTCCAAAATTTAGTACGTTTTACAACAACTTTCGAGTTTGACCGCAAATATCTCTAAACTGGATAGAGATATCGACATAACCTAAACGGCGTTATCAAATACGGTCAATTCCGCGTTGAACAAAAAAAATATTTGTGAAATTCCGTCCACTACGAACCAAGTTATAAGCGTTAATGTTGACCTACCATAAGTCGCATTTTTCGGAAGACCATATTTCGGCCCCTAGGGGGTGCTGCGCCCCCAAATTTTTACACGCGCTAGAAAATGACCAAGTCTTACTAGCGCACCCCCCACCAAGAACGAGGGCCCCCCTTACAACTTTTTTTCAAAGGGGGTCAAAAATTGGCTCAAAATGTAATAAATTAGTGCTTATAACTTCGGAGTTAGGAGGTGTAGCCTGACGAAACTTTGGCACTTGACGTGTCTCTATATTGGGGTGTTAACGCAAGCACAAATTTTGGGGGCACCGCCCCCCCCCCCTTAAAATTTGGTAGGGCAAAAAACGTTCAAAAATCGGTGCGATTTACGACAACTTTCGAGTTTGAGCGCAAATATCTCTGGAACCAATGAAGATAACGACATAATCTAAACGGCGT
>Ga0209367_1012601_pt1 | contig 11017 bp, 8 predicted proteins | sample WorMetLIZISLAND2_FD_187412 | JGI IMG/M metagenome (GOLD analysis project Ga0209367, IMG submission 187412) | Marine gutless worms symbiont microbial communities from Max Planck institute for Marine Microbiology, Germany - Olavius geniculatus... ... | reverse complement strand
CAAATATGAATTACAATATAAGACTTACTGTTATTTCAATAAATTGCAAAAATTGTCCCATTGGCTGTCCATACAATTTATTCCTTCGTTTTCCACCCCTGCGATTTGGTGCCGGGTTTTCCAGTCTCGCGTTTTCAGTCGCCCCGTTTTTCCTACAAGTGTCTAACTTTGAACGCGTACTATTTCTTGCCACTGCTTCCTTGATCGTGAATTATAAATGCGTCTGAACCGCAAGCATTTGCTGTTTTAAATGATGTATAATATGCGGGGAAATGTTTGAACATAAAATTTGCCATGTTCCGATGTTCGGTGGTCATTGACTCAGATTTTGACCCATATAGCCTAAACGTGACACTTTACTTTTGTCTATATCTTCGCCAATTTGACCGATTTTCAAAATTTTTTGTGTAGCGGGATATTTAATTTCATTTTATTGCTAATGGTCCACAGAATGCACCAGTGAAAAAGCTTGGAAATCGGTTAATATTTGGCGAAGATATGGGCAATCACAAAGTGGGACGTTTTTTGGACACAGTGTAGTGATGAGCTTTTAGTGATGTGATAATTGATGACCTTGAATGTTCTTAAACCCCCCCCCCCAAAAAAAATGGGCGTTTTAGTGATTTTCTTTTGCAGTTTTCGGCTGCGGCACACATTACAAGAATGAATTACGTCGAAATTACTAGACATAGATCCGGACAAACAGCGTATGAAATTTGCAGCATAAAACGTACATTTTAAGCATCTGAGTTTTGATTTCCTAAGTTCAAGGAGTCTTCCGTACAGAGGCCTCATTTTTTGGTACTCCTTCAAGACGCATTGTTATTTTATTGCACGCTGCTGTAGGCCTACACTGATTGCCCAGATGGCTGGATCGATGCTGTCGCGCGTCACGTAAGTTTGCTCAATTTACCTGTTGACTAACGAAGCACGTACGGAACAGATGAAAAGCAAGATCCGTGTTACCGCCTATTCGAACGGTCACAATTTTTTCCTAACCTATGTTTTTTTCTGAGCACAGACATATTGTGGATCAACCAACTGTTTTTTTTTATTTTCAATATTTTTTGGCCTTAAAGGTCAATGATTTCCATCTAATCTGACAAGGCGTATGCCACTTCCTATTAATGATTAATAGTAGCCTAGGCCTAACCTAGGCCGTATCTCTCACCGTTTTTGAGATATGGCCAGTTTTCCGTCGAAAAACGCGTGCTACAGCCTTCAAGGTCATCAGGTCAATAATTTACATGCCATTTGAAGGCAAATACGCGACTTTCTATTAGTGATTAATAACAACCTGGGCCCTATCTCGCACAGTTTAGCCAAGCCACAATACATCCGTGACGGACAGACGGACAGACTGACGACGACAACCGTGACAACAGCTCGACCGTTACTTAAGTAGGTTCGGCTAAAAATGCTATGGAAATTTCAGTGTGCGAAGTTGAGGATATTTTACGCACAGGATATTTATCTGGCCGCCGTATTAATAGCCTAGCGTCTGTTCATACGGCGATCGGATAAACAAAGCACAAGTCCAAATTCTAACTTTTTACACGGTTGTCTTTTTTGTGCATTTATAATAATAAATTGTACTTAATTATTTCAGGAAGCCTGCCCTAAATACCGGTAAAATCAGCAGATATGTGCGGATCCTGAAGTTTTCGAGTCTGCGTCAGTCTGCAGATTTTGACTAAAGATCCGCTGTCAGTCCGCATCCGCAACAAAAGAGAAATATTGGATCCAGGTCAGTTCGCGACCGCAAAAATCCTGCGGTTGTGGGTCCGAGGACTGACGCGCGTCCGTAGTCCGCACATCTCTGAAAATCAGTAACACGTTACGTTATTAAATGGACGCCGGTTGCTAACACGGTTGCTGATGTAACCGCCAATGATGACGTCACGTTGTTGTCGCTCATATATCGCGTATTTTGTCGGTAATTTACGTGTATTGTTCGTGCAAAATGTGTCAATAAATCATGTCTAGAGCCAGCAGTCGTTTGCGGCGGTTCAGCTTGAGCCAACAGTCAAAGAATGTCGCTGACAGTGAATATCTACGATTGCTCGATGGCGGTAAATCGATGGCCGAGAAGAATCAGTTTTTCTTCGAGATCGCGTGGGAAGTCGCCAACCAAGGTACGCAGTTTGGTAACCCACAGTTTGTTAGACTTATGCGCTGTGAATTTGGCTCTGGCATAGAAGTCGATACATTTATTCGCTTTAGCGCAAGCGATTTCGCCTATAACCAACCATGCATTTTCTCCCATGGTTAAACTTTCTGTAAAGTTTAAACTTTTTGTTCCGTTATTATGATTGTGTATGTGCAATTTTGCCTGCAAAGGCTGTCTCCGAAATGACCTATAGGGTCTACTTACTCTACTGTGTCGGGCGGGACGTTAAACCCTACTCACTCACTCCATGGCGTTGTCTGCCTGTCTGTCTGTTACATTCGTGCCTTTGCTCAACCGTTCCTCGAATTTGAATGTTCGAAGTGTCCTCCGCCAGCTCCAGGCTGCAACACCAGCCTCCAGTCGCCTTATTTGAGAAATTTTTCACAGCCTTGTCGATCAGTCCCTGTGTCAGGTTGCCCCAGATTACCTGAAGCGCTTCATGGAGTTCAGCACTTGTTTTCGGCTTTGTTTTAAGCTTGCGGAAAGCCCCGAACATTGCATTTCACATGTAATAGTCCATTGGGTTTATATTCAGCGAATTTGGAGACCGTTGGTCTTTTGTGATGAAATCTGGACATCTGACCCGCAGCAGTTCTGTGCGCTGCGCGGCGTTGCGCGCTGTGTTCTGACGCGCTGTCCTACTAGAAGATGAATTCGGTGGGCAGCCAGCGATTGCTTTAAGAGAACGATAATTTAATGATATTTTTCTAAACTAAATAAATTACTGTTTATCAAAACGTTACTGCTACGTCATCGGCAGTAACGTGGTAACCAGTTTTTACGCGCGAAAGCAGAATGCTTCGCGCGTCTTTGCCATCATCTGGGCGTCTGTCTGTCCGTCTGTCCGTCTGTCTGTCTGTCTGTCACACTCGTGAACTGTATCAAAACGGTGCAAGCTAGGATCACGAAATTTTCACCACGGGCGCCTCAAGGTCTCTAGTTTATCGTAACAAAATTTCGTGCCAATGGGTGCAGGAGTTCCCCTCGAACGAGGGCGTCAAAGAGGGGTACCCCCTAAAAAAGACGTTATTTTGCCGTTATTGGCTCGAATAATATGAAAACGGTTGCAGATAGGTACATACATGCTGCTTATCATAACAAGCACTGGTGACAGGCTTTTTGGATTTATCAACATCGATGACCTTGAACGACCTTGAACCCCTCAAAAAGAGGTTTTTAGTGAATTTTTCGCAATTTTTGGATGCAGCGTACATTTCAACACTGAATTGCGACGAAATGGCTGGAGATAGACCAAGACAACCTGCGTATGAACTTTTCAGCATTTAACGTAGATTTTAGCAGTTCAAGTCCCGACACCCTAGGTTCAAGGAGGCCAGCGCAGGCGGGCGTCAAAGACAGCTACTCCCCCTAAAAAGTGGTTATTTTACCACAATTATCTCGTGTAGCGTGAACACGATTGCAGATAGGCACAAACATGCTGCTTATCATAACAAGCACTGGTGACAGGCTTTTTAAACTTATCAACATCGATGACCTTGAATGACCTTGAACCTTCCCAAAAGAGGTTTTTAGTGAATTTTTCGCAATATTTGGATGCTGCGCACATTTCAACACTGAATTGCGACGAAATGGCTGGAGATAGACCAAGACAACCTGCATAAGAAATTTTCAGCATTCAACGTAGATTTTAGCAGTTCAAGTCCCGACCCCCTAGGTTCAAGGAGGCCAGCGCAGGCGGGCGTCAAAGACAGCTACCGCCTACCACAATTGTCTCGTGTAGCGTGAACACGGTTGCAGATAGGTACATAAGCTTATATGCTGCTTATCATAACAAGCACTGGTGACAGGCTTTTTAAATTTATCAACATCGATGACCTTGAAAGACCTTGAACCTTCCCAAAAGAGGTTTTTAGTGAGTGAGTTAGATCAAGACAACCTGCGTATGAACTTTTCAGCATTAAACGTAGATTTCAGCAGTCTAAGTCCCGACACCCTAGGTTCATGGAGCGCGGCGCAGGCGGGCGTCAAAGACTTCAAAGATTTCGGGCTGTGCAAGTCTATATCATTCACAAGGTGGCCCCACGGTACTGGCCTTGGTGGCGTGGCGTAGTTGGTAACGCGTTTCGACTGAAACGAAGTTACTCTACGCCGGTCCCGGTTAGTACTGCGATGGGTAACTACTAAACCGGAACTGCTATAGGCTTTCGCGCGTCTCGTGAGCATTAGCTCAAACTTCTTGTTAAAAATTAAATAGCATTTTTAGCTTAAATATGTTTAATGCTGAAAAATTGGTAGGCGGTCATGTTAAAAAGTTTATAACTTTGTCGTTTTTCAACAGAATCACATTTCGCTTAGCAGTTAGATGTAGGTCGTTTCGGTAAATAATCCTGTAAAATTTTAGATTAAAATTCCAAACGGTTTTTGAGATAACAGCAAAAAACTTTAGGGAGCTACTTTTTTGCCTTATCCTATAGTTGTATGCCGGTGTCATGGCACCCTATAACTGCATCCTTGCATTTTGCCAACTGCCCAATCGCATTGTTGCTTGCTGAAGTGTGGACAATCAGTTGCTGCATTTAGTTGTTGCTGGTTGTTAATACTCTGAAAAGAGGTCTACTCATTGGAATTGGCCCTAAACCATATGTGTACCTGGGACCTATGATGTACTCAGCATTCTCTGTTACAAAGCATGAAAAAGTGAAAACTACTAAACTAATAATAATTCACATTTTAGTGATAACTGCCAGATAATTCAGTCTTATTAATGTGAAAACATGCTCTAAACTTGTTTTTTGCCAAAAAACAACTCAACAGCAAACACCATGACACCGTCGTCAGAGTCTGATGTTTCACCCGTCAGATCAAGAAATGAATAATTTTTAATGTTATTTATTTGCACATCTATTTCTCTGCACAGTACTACCATTGGTCCTCAAATTGCCACAGACAAATGGTGGTGCCAGCAATTATTTTTAAGGAGCACTGAGGTTGATTGCGTATTTGCTATAACACGGTCATTGTAAACCTATAGTAAAATTCAAAGCTTTTGAGCTATTTCTAAATATTAAAATTTTTCACTAAAAATTTATACGTTTTTTTTCTTTTTAAGGGAACATATTTATGGGAGTAAAAACAAATGTTTTTTAAAGTTTGATTTTTAAGAGCCACCCTAATGCTGCCATAATTGGCGAGTAAAAACGAGAAGCGATTCCGCTTTTTCTAAATTATTTTGGCACTTGTTTGTATGTTTTTTCAGTGGGAGGAATCAACACGGTGCTACGCACGAAGGCGGCTGTCTCTATCGATGAGATGGGCGACCAGTACTGCATGATTGGTCCGTACGTCGAGAAAGGAGTCAAAATGGAGGTCGAAGTTGAAGATCCGGTCAAACATGAACCGATGGCAACTATCGTCAGACAGATGAAAGAATACGGCTTCAAGGTCAGTATTCAGTCCGAGTACAAGTCTAGAGTCCTGAAAAATGAAGGCTACACGGCAATGGCGTCAGGGGCTTCTATCCCTATGTCTCGTGGGCGCAGCTTAGGCTCTGTGAAAAATGCCAGGGGAAATTTTTAAAGGGTCAATATAAATAGCTATGATCAGCATCGTTGTTTTTAGCTCAAAATGCACCGCACACCGTTTGGCGACCGGGCTCTGCTTTAATCCGCTGGAAGAGCTCATATCGCCTTTTAGAAGATGAACGATAGGAAAAAGGTGTGGAAAGAAATAAGAGGAATTAAAAAACAACGGAAAACTTGTAGGGGGACTCGTCCGATTTTTATTCTGAATTTTGAAGGATAAAAGCCTGCAAGTGGCGTAGTGGTAGGAGAGGAAAATTGTTGGAAAATTTTCGTTCAAAAATTCAAAACTTTGAGCCAGTGATGTGATGCCTCGAGGCAGATTCTTACTGCCTTGGCTTTGGTCTTGAAGGTTTATGTCTTGGCCTTGGTCTCGGTCTTTTCACAAGACCGATACCAAGACATCATTGTAATAGGCCTACTTTTTACCCACGACGTCGTTGGGATAGTGTTCGACAATCGACATAGCAACCACTCCGTCTGTCTTTATGTTTTTGTCTGTTTGTCTGTGTACATATGTCTACCTGTGTGTCTGTGACTGTCTGTACGTTTCTGTGTACTTGTCTGTCTCTGTCTGTATGTGTAAAGGTGGTGTACGGTCGCTGGCTAATCGACGGCTATCCGCAAGTGATACTGTTCGATATAGCGACCGCTCTGTGGAAAGTTGACGACTGGAAGCAGGAGATCTGGGACACTTCGCACATCGGCATTCCGTGGGTGGATCAGGAGGCTACTGATGCTGTCGCTTTTGGCTTTATGACCGCCATCTTTCTTACTGAGGTACAGCTATGTACTCAGACGGACAGAGAGACGGACGGACAAACGGACAGACTGTGGCTATAACAGGGCTGTTCACACATCCGTGGGTTAATCAGTAGGCTACCGTCAGCTTCGGCTTTATGACCGCAATCTTCCTTATTGAGGTATGAATATATTGGATGAAGGAGAAGCAGTTGTTTTATATCTAGACTTTATGAAAGCTTTCGATAAACCTACACAGACGTCTTATCCACAAACTCAGAAATCTAGGAGTGAACACTCAGATTACCTAGTGGATAGGAAATTTTCTCGCAAGACGCACACAAACAGTGACAGGCTATGCAGTGGACATAATTCTGCTGCAAAACAGATGAGAGTGGCATTCCACAGGGAACAGTTACTTAAAACGAAGTGTGCAATTCTTTTCGAAACAACGACAGAACACAAGTCACAGCAGCAAGGTAATTGCATTTGGAATGCATAAAATATTACGAAAACATCAACTTAAAATTAGCTACAGATAAGCAATGTCCGTCACCTTCATGCCTGGACATTTTGATGGTCTGTCATTTTCATGTCGTCGTCTTTCGGCTTTAGGCCTATGACAGCCATCTTTCTTGCTGACGTACAGCTATGAACAGTGTACACAGAAGGACAGACAGACCATGAAGGTGACGGACATTGCTTATCTGTAGTCCTTGGACAGACGGACGCCCTGGCTGTGGCTAATACAGGCGTCTGCAGTCATGAAAGTGCTCTGCGCGCCTACAGAAAACCGTTAAAAATCGAAAGTGGCGACGGGCATTTCACAATTGTCCGTTTGGCGCTTTTCAGGGGCTGTTGTAATTCGCTAGTTGGCGCCGTATTGTTTTTGAAATGCTATCTCTAATAAATTACAAATTAATATTAGGTCTATGCACGAAATAACGTTGATTTGTGCCGTAATTAGTGCCGATGTGAACGATATTGCGAAATCGACAGACTGTAAAATTAAGTGGCCCTGCTTTTTCTGACCCACCGTCCTTCTGAGTCTGCAAGCTGTAAGCGACTCTTGTCGTCAGACACCGTGTCTCTGGCCGTTTGCGTCTGCTATCCACAGCAGGGCTTTATCGAGTGAAAGTGATCTGTTAAATGCCACCTTCTAGCTGTTCCTTCCTGTGCTAGATCTTCTTTTGCCTTTTGAGCTTTTTGTGTATCTTCGCCTAATAATATTGGAATTCTCTTTAACTGCATATATCCGCTTGTCTGTCCTCACCTTTTCGCTTCTGCTTATCATGTCTGTTCACCCACACCCAGCGCCTCAGATTCGACATTTGACCATTGTTGCTGTATAAATATTTTAATAACATTTGGTCGCCGGGATCGGTCCTGATCTGCAGGAGTTCGAGTCCCGACTCCGTTCTTAGACTTTTTGCCTGTCTCTTGTTGTGCTTCTGTAGTTTGACAAGCACGTTCACGGCACGGCGTACATGGTGGCTCATTTCCACGAGTGGATCGCGGGTATCGGTCTAATCGTGTGTCGCACGCGGCACATCAATGTCGCCACTATATTCACGACTCATGCCACTATGCTCGGCCGTCATCTGTGCGCGGGAAACGTCGACTTTTACAACAACATCGACAAGGTCTGTTCTGCCATCACCAGGTCACCAAGAAGCCCAGCTGTCGCTAGGGTGAGCCTACCGTATACCGCATACGAGTAGGAAGAAGACGGGGCTCCGAGAACACCATCAATCATTATTTACAGGTTAAGGTCAAGGTCAAGGTCAGACAGTGTATCATGCTGTCAGAACAAGAGTTGTGTCCAGCAGCTAAGTTCTATATCCGCTGTTGTGTGCCCTTGCCTCACGGGCATACTGGTAGGCCCATGGAGAGCGTGCATTTTCAGTGTGTGGAGATCTAACTTTATTTGAAAGAAACCGCTAACCAAAAACGACGAGAAGCGGGCATTTCTCAAAACGAATTGCAAATATCATTAATGAAATGAGTGACATTTGAATTTTGAACGTAAACTAGCGCTGCAACCTATAAAAAATTTACTTGATTAATTTCTTGAATTTAATCGTTTTTAATGGATTAATAATTTTGGGTTAATTTTTGTAGTCAAGAAAGATTGCAAAACTGCAAAATTGATCTATTGTTTGTGTTTATCTTTTGCAAACTGAAGCAAAATCAAAACCAGATATTGATGCAGTAGTTTTCACAGTCTAGTTAAAGCTCACAAAGTGCAGAGTGTTAAACTAACACCTTACAACTAAAATTTTGATGAGAATGTTTTATGTGAAACAAAATGAGATAGCAAACATTGGTCATCAATCATTTTAGACCGTTAAGATGTTGACAAATTTTTTTATCAGATTTCGTTATCAGATCATTATCAGATTTAATTTATTAAAAATGTTTAAGCGATAAATGTTTTAACAATTAATCAATTAATTAATCATTAAATTATGCAGCCTTAGAAACAACAAAAAGAAGAGCGAATGTGAATGTTTTTGTACTGCAGTTTGTGTCGTTTGTGTAAAAGTAAAAAATACATGTAGATATTATGCAGTTTCTAAGTTTTGCAAAAATTTTAAAATAACTATAACTGTAACTAAAAAACCCATTAACTGTAATAGTAATGGGGAAAAAATAACTGTAATTTAACTATAAGTGAAAAATTTGGAAAATGACAACTATAACTAAAACTGTAATAGTAATTTTTTGTAGTAATAATAATTTTTGGCACGCAACGTCATCAAAATTTGACATAAACGACTAAATTTGTCCGCATTACCTGGACGGTATAGAATAACCCCAAGATCAACTCAGCCTTCCATCCCTTTTGGGTACGTAAATCGAGTACCAGCTTCTCTGGCTGTGGTTATGGCGGGCGCGTTCGCCTGTGTCGGGTGGCAGGTATAGCACTGTGTGATACCGTGTTGCAGGTGACGCTCCGTAGGTCTGAGATAGGTTTTCTGTGAAGAGATATACCTTGCAAACCTGTTAGAACCATTACTGTTGTGATGTTGTGTGGCAGTTTATCTTGGACAAGGAGGCGGGAGATCGCAGCATCTATCAACGCTATTGCATTGAACGAGCGATTGTACACTGTGCCCATGTTTTCACTACGGTGTCTGATATCACTGCATTCGAGGCTGAACATCTACTGGCCAGGAAGGCCGGTCAGCTGTAGTAGTAGTAGTATTAGTAGTAGTAGTAAAGCTTGAAGAAAAAAAACCTGTGCTATTGATTGCAGCTGGCAAAAATCTAGGGACGGGGGGCATTGAAAGTTTTTAAAATTATTATTTATTTTTATGTACGGAAGTGCCATGTAGTATTACCCAACAACTCATAAAAAACAAACTCACACGCTAAATAGTACTCACAGGAACTTAAATTTAATGCAACATTTTTTAGTAAAACTCTGCACTGATTTAAAAAATACAATACAAATTTTAGGGACACATGATTTTTTTTCAGAAACGGACGGCAACTGGAAGCATAGGTTTTGTTTTAAATTTTAGGCTTAGTAGCAGTAGCAGTAGTAGTAGCATTAGTAGTCTGAGTGCTTGTTACAGGCATGGTGCAATTAACGGTTCCATGACACTTCATCGCGGCGACAGTTAACCACAGCGACAGTTAATCGCGTGCAATTTCATCGCGCGATACTTCATCTGGCGAGCAGTTGTCCACGCGTACGCACCGTAATTAACCGTAATTTTACCTCACCCCTAGTCGACTTATAACCGTTATCAGCGAAGGCCAAACTAATTATCGTTGAAGCATATAAAGTCCCTGTTCAATTTACCTGGGGTAGTAACGTTATCTAAGCAATAATGGATGTCGTATTCGGTACTAATAGTAGGCCCAAGCCTAAGGGCAAACAAACTGTTATTTGTCCGTCCAGTGCTATGCATGGCATTGGACAGAGTATAAAATCACTTGAGTATCCGTGTGTGCGTGCGTTCGTGCGTCCAACTTTTCTGAAGCTATCTTCCTTCCACCTTCCCTTTCCCTTCCCCCTTTCCTTCCCCTTTTCCTTCCCCTTCCCTTCTCACTTTTTCTTCCCCTTCCCCTAACTCCATCTCCCATTTTCCTTCCTCTTTCCCTTTCCTTTCTCCATCCCCTTTTCCTTTCCCTTTCTCCTTCCCTTGTTTTTTCTTCTTCCCCTTTTTCCTTCCCTTTTCTCTTCCCCTTCTCTTAACCTTCCATTTCTTTTTCCCTTTGCCTTCCCTTCCCCTTTCTTTTTCCCCTTCTCTTCTTTTTCTCTTTTATCTATTCTTTCCCCTATCCCTTCCTTTTTTCTTTTCCGTTTTCCTTTCCACAACCCTTCTCATTCCATTTTTCTTCCCCTTCTCTGTACCTTCCATTCCTTTTTTCGTTCCCCTTTTCCTTTCTTTCCTTTTTCCACTTTCCCTTTCCTTTCCCTTCCCTTTTTTTTCTTTTTTTTTCTTCCATCTTTTTTTTTCCGCGTCCACGTCCGTGCGTCCATTATTTGAGGCGCCATATGTCCATAACGGTGCAAGATAGACGCATGGTCACTATGGACCACCCATAGGAAGTC
>Ga0209367_1012600_pt1 | contig 11017 bp, 7 predicted proteins | sample WorMetLIZISLAND2_FD_187412 | JGI IMG/M metagenome (GOLD analysis project Ga0209367, IMG submission 187412) | Marine gutless worms symbiont microbial communities from Max Planck institute for Marine Microbiology, Germany - Olavius geniculatus... ... | reverse complement strand
CCCCCAGACCCTCGTTATGGGCTCGCGCTCTGCGCGCTCGCCATCGCCCCCCCCCTTTGCCAAATCCTAAATACGCCACTGAACAGATGTGACATATTTAATGTATTTCTTTGGTATATGAGCACTTGATGAAAGACTGCAGTATCTCTAGAGCATAAGCTACTGAAGTTGCTAACAAAAACATTTGCAGTTTTTTACCTTGAAATGTTATGACTTCATGTGTGTGCATGTGTTTAAACAATGCAGTAGCCTAAAGACTGCTTGTAGCTGTTCATGTCAACTTATTTTATATTGTGTTAAAGTAACTATAGAGCGACTGATTGTACGATGTAACAGAAAAATGAAACTGTGGCCCTTGAAGTCAAGAAGAAGGGAGTTACTAAGGTGATAGGTCCAAGCCGCAGTGCATTCAATCAGACAAAGAAGCAACCAACTGTTGGCAAGTTGAAAGTTGCTGCCAAAAAAGAAGCCAGGTTATCTCATTTTAAGTGGTACTAGTCATTTCTGTTTAAAGTTTACATTTACTTAATACTATTAGCTGTATATATACATTATGTCCCAGATAAAGTGGCTTTTTTATAAATAAAGAAGTGCATTTTGCTGAGGTATCGTATAGATTGTGACAAACTTTTCACTGTAGTATATGGATATTATAGAATGGTGAAACTTATTGAAATGATTTCTAAGAAAATACCTTCAGAATACAGATATTAGCATGGAAATTGGTGTGATAACTACCATTGCAGTTAATCATCATAAATTATCATTTGAAACTTTAATTGATATTTTGGCAAGGACAATCTTGAAGAACACACTTGCTAGATTTAGGCTTAAGTGGACAGAGACAATAGATTTTTTTATGGTTTAGTTCAGTTCAGTACGAAATTTCTCAGAGGTCTGTTGCGTAAGCCTGGCTAAAAAGATGAGTTTTCAGCCGAGCTCTGAATTGTTCACGACTGATGGCCGTAGAGCGCAGATCCCCAGGCAGACTGTTCCAGATGAGTGGCGCTGCAACTCGAAAACTCCGTCGGCCGAGCAGAGTTCTTGTTGGGGAGTCCAGATGGTTGTAGAGTGTAGACTGTTAAACTTAGAATTTATTTTTTGCTTTTTGGAATGAAATAAGTGTTGATAAAATACTGTTGGTCTAGCAAGAAGACAAATTCATCATCAGCTGTTACACAACCTAGTAACAGCGAGACAAGCGTGAAGACTGATGTTCGTCCTGATGTTGAGACACAAATAAAGCCCGAAGACAAAGCTGAAGACGATGAGGTATAATATTGCTTGAGCTAATGTAATTTAATTGCTTTGTGCTAAATGATATGCATTGTTTGCACAGTCTTCAGGTCAGGTGGGCCTCTTGCTGACATTTTTTGACCTGCAATTTTGCTCGCTTACCGGTACTTAATTTTATTAAAAAATCCTATAAAAATGGTTTTAAAAAACGTTTAAAATGATTTTAAAATGGTGTGCTGTAATGTGTCAGAAATTGCTGCAAACGTTAACTGAAAATTTCATTTATGTAGGTTTTTATAACCATATCATGCAATGCGTGCATAGTCTTTTAGGAGTCAACATACTCATAAATAAAAGCAGATATGTAATATTTGCTTGGTGTGAAAGTAACTGAAGATGTTCTGTGTACTTAATTGAAATTACAGAATGATAATATAACAACCGTACATCTGATGAAAGAACTTTAAATAATATTATAGTCATTATTTTTTGCATCAGTAAAATGTGGCTTCTAAATACTTTGGATTTAAAGGGCCTCTAAAAATCATCTGACTTAAGTACTATAACATGTGCAGCTAGTATGAAAAGCCGATTTGCTTGTGTTATGTTGGATATAGATTATCGAACTTTGCACAAGATTTGATTGGATCGATGTTGACAAAGACAACAAGTGCTCGCCATATCATGTAACAGAATTTGTCAACGATATTTTTGAGCATTACAAGAAAAGAGAGGTTTTTGAACATTTGTTACCTTTTATGAAATAATTATGTGTATATGGTTGGTCAGATGTATCTTAACTTACTGAGTTTGTGAAGCTTTTTTATGATAATTTGACAGGAAGTTGGTTTTGAGCTGTAACTGGAGTTTGTTAGTGTTTTTTAGTTAGCAATTTTTACATCTGTTTGAACTTTCGTCTTGTGGTATTTTATTTATTTTATTGGATAGTGTTTTTTTCACTTGACCTGTTTTGTTGAAATGCAGAAATGTTCCTGTTTTTGAAAGTCTCTATGTGCTGTCAAAATGCACTTGTGACAGTTCATTTTAAGGGAACCAAGATTCTGATTTTTAAGTGTGCAATTTAATTTTTAAACCATGCTTGAATACTTAAAACAAGCCCTGGCAGTAGGGCAATTTGTAGTTATGTAAGCTAAGAGGCTGCAGAGAATAGCGTTTAAGAGTGAAGATATACTGTGAACTGTAGGGAGATTTAGGATGTCAGCATGCCATCACAAAAGGCTGCCACGGATATGGATATATTTAGGAATAGAGTTAGTGTCTGTGCTAGAGCTAGTTTAGAATTTAATAAGTTCGGTTTCGTTATCTGCAACAGGTTTTGATGGCCCCTGAGAATGGTGGACTCGAATCAAGCCTTGGTGGCATATTGGTAGGACATCAGACTTAAAATTACATGGTCATTACAAGGTCATGTGTGCAACTTTCAGTCAGGTTGCTAGATCTAGTTGCATCAATGACTGTCTGTGGTAATCTTGGTCCAACCATCAAAATCAACTCAGCCTTTTATCCCTCTCGGATGAGTAAATCCAAGTACCAATCAAACCTGCATAGCTGTGTTAAGGTGGGTGAGTTCACCTGTGTCGGTGTCACCACAATCACGTGGCAGGTGAGATACTCTGATCTCATATGGCAGGTGACACTCCATAGCTCTGATGATAGTTCTTGGAAAGAGCTTAGAATCCTTACCTTACCTTACTTCCGGGGTGGGCAGGCGCTTACACCTGCCCAGCGCTGAGGCCATATCAGCTCGGCCCAATGCGCATCCCCGAATGTAACCACAAGGTTACAGGTGGCAGCTATAAAGCCACAGACGGCTATGAAGCCGCAAACAGACGGCTATAAAGAATAGACGGCTGTTAAGCCGTAGTCGGCTATAAAGCCGAAACCAGCACAAAAGCACTGGTAACGTGCAGCAATCTGCTGTCACGTTTTGGTCAGCGCTTAGTCAGCTCCTCGCCTCCAGATTTTAGAAATCTTTATGGTCATCGGTGCAAAGCCCCACCACCACGACAAGGTGGCTGACCACGGTGGGGGAGCTTAGAATCATTCTCAGAGCTTTGAATCATTCTTTCTACTTTCATACAAGTCGTGCACTCGTGCTGCTGCTGCTAACAGGAGCAGTTTACGGTGACCGACTACATGTGTCGTCAACTTCAAGTGACAGCATCCATGCGTGGAATTCTCGTTGACTGGCTTGTCGAGGTGCAGCAAAACTTCGAGCTCCACCACGAGACACTTTACCTCGCTGTCAAACTCATCGACAGATTTCTCGACCGTAAGCCAATAGAGAAGAAAAATCTTCAGTTACTTGGTGCGACAGCAGTCTTGGTTGCCAGCAAATACGAGGTATTTATGCATGTTAATTCGTTTGTATTCGTTTACTTGTAGCTGAGTTTGTCATTTTTGTATCAGCGTAAATAACAAAGCACGTAAGCTGTATTTGAGGCAGTCATATTCTCAGCACTTTTGGCATTTTCACCTGTTGCTGAAGACTTGTCACATATTTGTTGTTTACTTGGTGCCAATGTGCACCTGTAATTATTGTAATTTTGTAGACATTACACAGTATTTTGGAGGCAATGCAAATCAGTAATGGAAATAATTTAGTAACAGATGTGTATGTTTTATAATATCAGTCTGTATTTGTTTTCTGTGTTTTTGTTGGTCTTTGCTGCTGGCTGCTTGCATTTCAGATGAACAGCTGGACATTAGGCACCAGTGTTAGAATGGATAAAATGCATGTATTCATTGCTGCTAATCATTTATCAGTTGCTAATTTTGTCGCTTGTGAACTCGATATGTTAGGAGATCTTGCCTCCTCTGGTCGACGATTTTATGTATGTTTGTGATGACACATACACTCGCGATGAGTTTCTGGCTATGGAGCATTCCTTGCTGAAAACCCTCCAGTTTGATCTTGGAATACCACTGTCATATTCATTTCTTCGCCGATATGCCCAGGTATAAACTACAGTGCCTTATTTTTTCAGTATTGTGTTTAGATATTTCTGTTTTTTTTACCTGATCCAGTTATTATCTGTTGTGTGTTATTGTTATATTCAGTTTGACTGATCCTACCTCGGACATTGTAGTCATTCATTAGAACTACCAGTGTACAAGAGACTACAAGTATGATGACGTTATACGCAAGTCTTTTTTCATGCAAGCTTTGTACATGATTATGTGTAGTTTGTCTAATGCTGCTTCGGTCATTTCGCTCTCTGTTTTCCTGTCTACTCGTCGTCCTCCAATAGTCAGCATTCTGACATTGATGACTGTCTGGAGGGTAAGAGGGAAGATTATTAGAACTACCATTTCCGTTAGTTACATATGCACAATTAGAATTGGCAGTTCTTACAATTTTGGGTTTAGTTTGTTTTTAGATTAAGTGTGTTTCATTACTTCTACTCACTCACTCACTGTTTTCCCTGCCTCTATAGACTGTCATTGTTAGTGAATGGTGGTGATAGTAACTAATTGTGTTGGTGTGGCAGTGTGCTCGGGTGTCGCTTCAAACACTCACGCTGTCGCGGTACATTCTCGAGTCGTCGTTACTTGAATACATGTTTGTAAGTCAATGCGAGTCACTGATGGCTGCCGCATGTCTGTTACTGGCAATGTGCATGAACGGCGACGGCGTTTGGGTCTGTCTATCTGCTTCCGCTATTATTACTTTTATTTTTCTCCACCTTGTACTTTTCCAATTGTTGGCACCTAGTATAGTGGTTTATACATTTGTCTCGATCAACTAAATTAATTGATGCTGGGCCCGGTTGATACTTGGATGTGTGACCGTGGGGCAGATGGGTAAACCCTCTTGGTGTGTAGCCAGCCAACCAGGTGGACTCAGCCTACCCATCCCTCTCTGGTATGTACATTGAGTACCAGCAATAGCTGGGCTGTAAACAGGCACTGCACAGAGCAGTAGCATCGCAGTGTAAACTGGTGTCTGGCTGGGGGCTAAGGAAGTAGAGATCAGCGATGCCTTATGGGTCTTATGGCTTTGGAAGGACTTAATATTTTATTTTATGTTGTTAATTACTCCAGTATTTAAAAATCACTTCTGCAGGTTTTGCAAATGACTGATGCTCAGCCAACAGCCTCAAAGCTTCATCTGAGCTTTTTTATATATGCAGGGTGGCCGAGTAAAAATGTGGCACTCTACTTCTGTCCATATCTTCACCAATTATTGACAGATTTTCGAAATTCTTTTACTGGCGCACTCTGCAGTCAATTTGCAATAACATGATTATTATACCTGGTGTTTCATAAAAAGGCACCCTTTTTGTTTCTTTATAACTCTGTCGAGTGGTTATCAATTTGCATGAAATTTTTACCAGATGTAGCTGAAGAAATACTAATTCAAAATATTTCAACAAAATGTGGCCGTTAGTTCGATGTGCTTTGCTAGTCGTGATGTAATGCTGACATAATGTGTCATGAGTACAAACTGGATTGTCTCAACTGGTTCTGTCAGTTGCTTTTCTGCTTCGATGGTGAACTTCATCTGGTTCACTGATGAAAAGTGTTTATCGTATCAGCGTTAAGCAACATGGGGGCATAAAACCAGGCATCTCACAATTCAAAAACTCAACCGTCTTGCTAGTGATACGTGATGGGGCACTGTCTTGTTGGAAGGTGTAAAAGTGAAGCTATCCCCACAAGTGTATGAAAGTGATTGTTTTGAGCATTTTTTGTGGCTATGATGGTAAAGCTTCAAAAGTTTGTCATCAATAAACTAGATAAAGTTTGCCATTGATGCAGGGCAGCTATTCAGCAAGTCTGCCAGCACCGGTTGTGACAAACCAGTTTGTACTCGTGGCACACTATGACGTCAGCATTACATCACGATTGGCAAAGAATATTTAACTAACAGCCATATTTTGTCCAAATATTTTGAATTAGTATTTCTCCAGCTACGTCTAGTACAAATTTTGTGTAAATTGATCATCAGTTGACTGAATCATGAAAGAAAGAAAAAGGGTGCCTTTTTATGAAACACCATGTATATCCCACCATATCGTAAATGCATTTCTACACTACGTTGTTAAATATAAGCAAAATATACATCTATAACAATAATGAAAAACATTTTGAAAAATTAAAACACAAAAAAACATCTCACACCAACATTGCGGTGAATGATCTGTATGACGCTAGACTGTGTGGGTCTAACACAGTCTAGTGTCATATGGATCATTCACCGCAATGTTGGTCTGAAGTGGTTTTTTTCATTTACCTAAATACTTGTTACTATCTTAAGTTTGCTCTTACATTTATATTCCACAAGGTAGTGTAAAGACCCGTTTATGGTGTGGTGGGATACGTAATAATCACATTATTTCAAATTATCCACAGAGTTTGCCAGGAAAAAATTTTGAAAATCGGACAATAATTGGCAAAGATATGGACAAAAATAAAGTGTCAATGTTTTGTTATGGCCCACGGTGTATATAATAAATACAATATTCTTTGTATTTACCATACAGTAGTAGCTAAATATTTGCAAGGCAACCAAAAACAAGAGTCATTAAGCGTGTGTGCTATTTTGTTACTTGTGATAGTGACTAATATCGACCAATGTTACAGTGTCATACTGCTTGACTGCTGTGTCTAGGACTTCACAATGGTGCACTACACCGGCTACCAAGTCTGTGACTTGGCATTTCTGTCTCGCAAGTTGAATGCCATGATCCAGCAGTTAGCCGGTTCAACACTGAAGATCATCTTCACCAAATACTCTCACAGGTTTAGTACTAACAGCATATGTCTGTTTTCTCGGAGCTATTGAACACTGGCAATTGCTCGGTTTATTTTTCATCTTTTCTGCAGCAAGCTGACTTTGGTTTACTTGACTTGGTTTGTTGTTTGGTTTATGAAAGTTGTTTGCAGATGTTAATAACCAGTACACAAATTACCCGTAACTTTATTCCACTTCCAGTATTTTTTCAGAATTTACAGCTGTTTGCATTGTGGCTTTTAACTGTCATATGCTACAAAAAAATTGTCGCTTCACTACAGGCAATTGGATGTTAACAATATTTTACTACCGAGTTTGTCATAAACATTTAAACCAGTTTTCCATAGCTAATTTTGCAAAATCACACAGGCCAGTGTATAAAATTCAGTAGCTTGTCGTAGAAAATGCATTCGTTATTTGTTAATAACTACACTCTAAAAGCATTCACAGATTTAATTTTCCACTAACTTTGTATTGTATGCTGTACTTGCAGCGTTTTCCATGGAGTCGCGAAGACAGCACCACTGAATTATGTTCAGCTGCAGCAACATTTGCCATTACGCAACTAATGAGAGGATATGACATTGACAATTCAGTGTTGTTTTAATTCGTGAACTTCTAGTATTCATTCCAGAAAATGACGCTGCTGGATATGTTGTGATTACAGGTATCTGGGTTCAGAGTCTGGAAAGTCATAGATTATCCAGATCTCTGGAAAGTCATAGAATTTCCAGATCTGGAAGTCGTGGAGAAAATGTTGTTACTGTGTTCAATCAGATTGCAAAGTAGAAGTATCAAGTCTGTACTTGTTCAGCATTATAACATTGTTTTTAAAACACATTAGGTCACTGTCATATTATTGACAAAATTAGCCATTTTCACCAATTCTAGTAGCTGATTTTATCAACTAAACCATGCTCCCCAAAATTATCCATTTTTGTCAGAAAGCACAGTATTTTGTGTGGCTTGGTGACGTAGTGGTAGCATGCCAAACCGGTGATCGCGATGTCCCTGGTTCAACTCTCGCTCGGTGCACTACCAGGTAACTACTCTGAGCAAGTTGTTCACACATGTGGCTCTGTCACCATGCAGCATAATTTGGTACTGGGCAAGAGGTGGTGACGCTCTTTGGCTGGGAAGGCAACCGCAGGCCTTGTGGAAAGTAATGCACACTCTGTTATGACTGTCACCCCATGTGGGCTGACTGCCTAGAAACCGAGATCAGCTCCAGCCCCTATGCTCGCACAAGTATGGGTTACCTTTACCTACCTTTACAGTATTTTGGTTCTAAAAGCCATCAATTTTTTCCTTTTTTGGTGCTGTAAAACAGTGTACGAACCTTGAGCTATATAATGCAACAGTTGACTCCTAAGTCATTCCACTGACATTGTGCATATTGGTCGTTGTCCCTTTGTAGTTCAAGCTGTGTTACCCGTAATATGTAAACTGATTCTATGCATGTGTATATCAAAGCTGGAAGTGCTGTACAGTTTGTTGAGATCTCGGTGATGTTTAACTGCTGATCTCTGTTTTTAATTATTTGAGTTCGATGTGTTTGAACTGTTCAGACATGCCAAGGTTTGTATAGAAAATGGCATTGGAACAATTCCTCACCTTTTCCCTAGTCTTCTGCTTTTTAGGTTCCCTTTCCATGCATCCGATATTGTGCGGAGGCTTTAAGATACTCCAGTAAGTTCCAGGTGAGCCTCGGACGTCAAAGCATCTTCATGAATTTTCAGTTGAAAATTGCACACCGGGAAAAGGATTTTCATTCATTGTGAAGAGAGAAATGTTGAAGATGAGGTCAAATTATGTGAATGTGAAATTGACAAAGGAAAATGTGTTAGATGTGTTTTAGCTGTTTAAAAGCAGAGACTTGGCATGTCTGTTTATTTCGGTAAACAAAGATGATGTTGTATATATTTTATATTTATGTACATATTATTTCTAGTGTACTTACAGACAGGCAAAACATTTCTCGTAGGTGCTTATGAGTCTGCATGCCATGTTGCATGCATTTTGCAAGTGAGGTCGTGCTGTACATGGGTATTTTGTACGATGCATCATGCTGGCAGATGATGTACGGTACACGGTGATGTGTTGTAGAGAAATTCTTACATGTGATGTTTGTTATTATTGCAGTAAATGATTAGTTGAGCATATTTACTTCATAAATTGTGCTCACTCACTTCTCACCGGTTCATTTTTTCCCCACACGATTTTACTCCACTAATACTGATAAAACTCAGCGATATTTTACTTCGGACAAACAGTTTCAGTTCAAATTCAGTCAAGTTTATACCTTCCCATTTCAGTTGAGGCACTGCTTCAAGTTCAGAGAACAGTTTTACTTCAACTTGAATTAGAATTAAAATTGGTTAAGAACTAGAACTCGAAGTTCTACTTCAAGTTCAACTTCAGCGTATAATTCTTGACAATAGTGTTCAATCCCCAAAGCAGCTTTTTTGACACTGCAAAGTGATTGTTTAGTGATTGGTGCCTGTTTACTGGTCTGTGCATTCTCTGTGTGTCTGCTGCACCATTTGCAAAGGCAAGGGTTTATGAAAACATAAGAAGTAGTCTACAGCTGCAGTCAGACCTGCAAGTCACGGAGGTACAGAAACGTGACCAGACTTGAGGCTAAAATGACCCCAAGTCGACAGACAGCGGCATGTCGACTTAAAATGATTTGAGACGTAGAACGCTGTAGGTATAGGACTACTGTAGGCTATTGATAATGTTTTATTTTTTTCGGTGAACGTCTTTTGTTATTGTCATGTCTTAAAGGAAGTTCGTACAGACAGCTAAAAACTGTATGTTATGTGACTGTTTTGACGCGCCGTACAGCTACGCTGTACGGCGTATTTGGCATCGTTGTCGTACATCCGTTTATAACAAATTTATTGTGGCTAACTGTTAAGGCTTATAAAAACTTTTCACACGAATAACACTGTGTCTTAAACCTAGGCATGCAAAATTTCAGCAATATAGTGCAAGGGGAACAACAACATATGGAAATTAGGCTTACGTCATTCACAGCAGGCTGATTCACACGTAGGTTTCTGGTTTCTATGTCATCTATGTCAAGTTACAATCAAAATATTTTAAATACTAAAGCATACAGTGCTTGATCTGGATAATCTGATACAAATGGCACAATATATTACTGTTAGTCATTTATTATCTTTTATGCAAAATAGGCATACATACAGTATGCAGAGACACACGTTGACAATCTTTGAAACCTGTAAATCGTCTCATCCCCAACGACAACATAAGTAAGTTCTCTGCAAAGTGAATAGCACCGACGTTGTCTGAAAATATAGTAAGTACATAAATCTTTGAACAAAAGCCTTCTCAAAAAAATTTTGTAGCGAAGAAACAGAAACAAACTTAAACAAATTCTAAACAGTTGAAACAACGACATGCACAGGGGTCTGTTCTAACATAAACAACAACTCGAGCTGGAGAATGCACAGCACAATTCAAAAACCTAACAAACAACACAAAAACGTCCTGCAAAGACATTGTTACAAAAGCGACACTACAGTGTAAGTTTATCTCATGTCAGCAAACTGTGCTAGTCAATTAGTTCATTGGAATAATACTAGTAAAAAAGCACTTATACCTAATGATAAATGATGCATCAGAAAAACAAATCTGGGAAAATCCAGTGGAATATGATAAAAAATAAATGCAGTAACATAAGTAACATAAAATGTACACTGAAGTTTGTGAATTGGAGGCTAATGAAGGAAAAATGCCCCAAAATCAATACAAACATAACAAAAACAAATAACAAATTCAGCAAATAAGTATTATCATCCAGTAAAATACTTCTTTGCATGTTGTAGAAGCATACAGAGAACAGGCTGCAAAAAACACATGGTGAAAAATGTAACAAGTGAGTGAGTGAGTAGTTTCTTAACGGCACATCAGCACAAAACAGGCCATTTAGTGCCATACATGGTTAAAATTAGTTAAAAGCAGTTAATATACGTATTAAAAGCAAAGTTAAAACAT
>Ga0209367_1012597_pt1 | contig 11019 bp, 3 predicted proteins | sample WorMetLIZISLAND2_FD_187412 | JGI IMG/M metagenome (GOLD analysis project Ga0209367, IMG submission 187412) | Marine gutless worms symbiont microbial communities from Max Planck institute for Marine Microbiology, Germany - Olavius geniculatus... ... | reverse complement strand
CAAATTAGCAATACCTTCACACACTATGTATTCCGACACATTATGAACTAACCGGGCACTAATAAATATATGATCAATCAGGGAATTGTTACCGGTTGAATCTTGAAAGTATGTATATCTAACATCGCTACCACATGTCAAATCTGCACGGTCCAGCTTTACATCATTACTTAAATTAAATAGGTAAATAGGTAAATACCTAAATAGGTAAAGGTCCAGTAACTTGCCATAGTACTTCTTACATGAGTCGCGGCGAGAAGCGTTTTACAATTTCGGAAGTGGCAGCTGATTGGCATGAGCTAGCTGTACCACAGCGCACTATGCCGCCATTTATTGCCAGCGTCAATGAACAATCGGTTTGCAGTTAGCAGACATACCACCGCCCCAATGATGCACGCTATAGGCCTACATCCCTTAGGCTGCTTATTTCTTGTTCCGCTGAAGGTAGGAGGCTGAGTTGATCTGAGAACACAATAAGTTAGCAACTTGTTTAAGGTAGCTTGCAAATGATGCACGGTGAGAATCGAACCATAACCTGAAAGTTACGAGTCGAAACCAGCCACTAGACCACGTGCACTTAGTAAACAGTTACTACTACTACACCGTGTCTCGAAAACAGTCAAAATTGTTTTTGTTATAACTTTGTCAAACTTTTACCAAATTTGATAATTTTTGGCAGAGAGAAGGCCAAGACAGTACCATTATGTAAGGTGCACTTATTCTTTATCTCACCTAATTTGTGTCAATGCATTACCATGTTAAACATAGATGCTCCAAATTGCTGCACAACGCTGAGTAGTTATCCAGTAAACATTGTAACGACTTAATTAACCACACAACACAACGCACTAAAATGCGAATATTTAGCAGAATTATAAGTTTGTATGACAACTTGTTTGCAAATTAAATCACGTGACGGTTTCCATCAAATGGATGATCATCCAAAGATGAGCAGTTTGATATCAATAATCGCCGCGCAGTGTACCAATTTGGAGCATTTGTGTTCCACATGGTAGTGCATTGACATAAATTAGGTGAGGTAGAAAATGAGTGTACCTTACACAGTTCTATTGCCTTGGTTTTCTTTGTGCCAAAAATTATCAAATTTGGTGAAAGTTTCACAAAGTTATAACAATAACAATTTTGACTACTTTTTTGAGACACTGCGTACTATTACTATGCTTTGGCATCCTGCTACATGTCAGTTACCTTGGTTTTATCGTGAGCCGATTGCGCCTTTTTCTCGAACATAGTAGCGTTTTTGCTTTTTGTGTGTTTTTAGAGTGCATGATACGGCGGCTACCGCGGACAGTACTTAGTTTTGCGCAAGGCTTGACAGCTTAGTAGTTAATTTTGATTGTGAAAGAAACCAAAAGTTCTTATGCTTTTTAGTTTCTTATTTTTATATTTTTAGCTGAACAATGAAGCGTGGAAAGTGGACAACCGTAAAGCAGACCTGAAACGTGCAGCTGAAAGTATGTAGTACCAGTACTCTGTAGCACTTGTCATTATCATTATTATCAGTGGTGTAATAGCAGTAATCATATTGGCTATCATATTTTGTGTTATATCTACGTATTTCGTGATAAAAAAAGGTAAAGGTGTCAATTTGTATAGCGCATCTCGCGTACAACGCCTCTAATGAGCTTTTCGTCACTAATCCGAGCCGCTAGCCACACGGCCACCACGTGCAGCCTGCAGACACAGGCTAACGCAGCGGCCGGCTAGGCAGCCCCAATCAGCTGTAGTAAGGTCACCACCTTCCGTAACCCATATAAATGAGTTACTGCTCATTTTACCGTCCCACGGAGGGTAGAAGGCTGAGTCGACCTAGCTAGCAGGCTTCGCACCAAGATGGTTTACCTGCCCGCAGGCAGTCACTCATCGCAGTACTAACCGGGCCCGGTGTAAAGTAACTTCGTTTCAGCCGAAACACGTTACCAACTACGCCACGCCACCAACGTGGATCTGTTATTAGTTTAACTCAGCCTTCCATCCCTGTCCAGGGTAGGTAAATCGAGTACCAATCTATCTGGTTGAGGTTATGGCAGGGCGTGTTCACTTGTGTTGACTAGTAGATATCACTGTGTGATCCCAGATGGCAGGTGACGCTCCGTAGTTTTGAGATGGGTTTTTATGAAGAACTGTACCACTTGACCATTTTAAACCAAGAAGAGACACACCAAGGATTAGAACTGACTGACCAGAACTGTGTGCTTCGGTCTTCGAAGTTTCTCGGTTGCTGGCCCATCCGCGTGAAACAGTTTGCCGTCGAAGCTGAAGAACACGTCACTGACAGTTGGACAATTTACTAGAGACCAGCTGAAGACATAGGAGATGTTTATATGCAGCTACTACTCGTATATGATGCATCAACGCGGTCGTCATAACGCTTACTATTACAGGGTGGGCCAAAAATTAAGTCATTGCACTTTGTCCATATCTTCGCTAAATATTGACCAATTTTCGCAATATTTTCACCAGTCAACTTTGTAAGAAATTTGCTACTGAGTAGCATGCACACCACACTTATTATGTCGCCATACTACCTTGCAAAATAAAAATATCCAAAAACGTACAATATCTACAGATGGACAGAAGGTCTAATGGTAAATTTTTGAAGTACTTAACTTAAGTGTTAAAATATGAGCTATAGTAAGTGTCAAAAACATTGGACGACGTATAACCGTTTTAATAAATATTTTGAACGATTTTACTGTGCACTCATTTTCAGTGTACGTTAATGCTGGTCTTGCATCAACTAGCTGCAATCTTGTTCAGTTAACTGCATGAGCATACAGAAAAATGTGTTTCAATTGTGCGGCCCTACAAGCTGTGCACTTTTTTAAAAGATGAAAATTTACTTCGTAGCTACACCTAAACACTTTTTGACACTTACTATAACTTATATTTAACGTTTTATTTAAATACTTTGAAAATTTACTATCTGTAGATATTGTACATTTTTGGATATTTATATTTTACAAGGTAGTGTAGCGACATAATACGTGTGGTGTGCATGCCGCTGAGTAGCAAATTTTTTACAGAGCCTACTGGTAAAAGAAATTGTAAAAATTTGTCAAAATTTAGCGAAGATATGGAAAAAGTACAACATTGTAAAAACGAAGTGTTTCGAATGCACTTTTTTGGTGGTTACTCAGTTGCCACCAGTTTTGGGATATCGAAACACCGATAGATCTAACGCTTCCTAAATTGGTTGAGTGTTTCTACAGGTCTGATACCCAGGTGCGGTATCTGTCACACACTATACTGTGTGGGTGTGGTCATAGATGTAAAAAACCTTCCAGAAAAACTTTTAAAATGTTTAAAAACGTGAAAACGTGGCAGAAATAAAAAAAACGTTCAAAAACATTAGTAAAAAACGTTAGTCCTAATTGGTTCAACCTCTTACGTAAATTTTGTGAGTGCAGTATAGCTAAAACTAAAAAAGAGAAAATTTTATTTAATTTTAATTCAACCGTGTGATCACAAGACCAAGAAACCACTACCGCTATAGCCTATTGATTCGTTTCAGTAGCTTCAAAAGTGCTTTTCGGCGTTGTTGATGGATTTTTTAAATTTCAATGAACGTTTAAAAAATTAAAATACGTTGAAAAAAATATTTAAAAAACGTAAGAAAAACGTGGCAAGAATAAAAAAAACGTAAGAAACGTTTATATATTTATCGATGTAGTGAGGTCGGCGTCGCGTCCGGGTGCTTACAAGCCACGGTCAAGAGTTGACGACGGTGCATGCCGTCTGCCTCGGCCCCGGCTGCAGCAGCAGACCCGTCACCTTGGCGGCGTCATCTCTATGCCGATCACTCGTCGTGACGGCAACATCAGCAGCAGCATCACTACCAGTCGTCAGCTACCTCGTACATCTGGCTCCACACTGCCGGCCCGATCTCAACCCACCGCACCATACTACACCTCGCACTTCAAGCTCCACAAACGACCAGCAGCTGAGCGTACGACATCTGGCTGCTGCTATCTATTCTACGCCTTGTCTCAAAAAATACGTGCCATTTTTATTTTTCGAATAGCTTCGTGAAACATTGGCCGATTTTAATAATTTTCGGTACGCAACTTTACGAAGAGACTTGGCGTGAATGACTGTAGTTTTGGCCATTTCACCTCAATACTGTCGCTGCACTACTTTGTGAAATGCAGAAGTCGCACTTCAGCCGATGTTTCAGGCTGCCGATTCCATAGTTTCTCTTCTAATGGCCAATCTGCACTTACGACTCTGACGCGACTGAAATGTAGAGATGAGTTGAATTGAGGCGTGTCGGCGTCGTAGATGTGAATTGGTCATTGGATAGCTAAATCGCAGCACTTAATAATAAGTTTTATTACCGATAGTTAATGTTATTGTGTGACAGTCCTGTAATAGGCTGCAACGTATCTTATCTGTCAGTACGGCCGGCTAATCCTAGCGACAGCTGGGCTTCTTGTTCCGCTACTGACAGCCAGTGTTAGAATTGTTGGGGAATTGAGAATTGAACCCCTCCAGCTGTTTTCTCAACCTTCTAACACACTGTCAATTATGTACAGGGGGTCAGCTATATACTGTATACATACGATTTACATCACAATTTTGTTCGGTCTAAGACCGTCGGAAAGTTCAAACCCCAGCTAATTTTTCACAGTTCGAACACTGCTGACAGCTGTAATGTGTGTAGGGAAGTCAACACTGAGAAGTGTGCGCGGGAGTCAGCGTGGCGGAGCTCGGTTGTCATCGAGGCTGCCGCAAGTGCTGGACCCACCACGTAGCAGCACCGTTGGTCCTAGTGCCGCAGCCAGCAGGCGACCCGGCTGTCGGCGGCCGTCCGTCGTCACTGGAGGTCGATCTGCTACAGAAGACAACATCGCGCCACTTCGCTCGTCCTGGAAGTGCGGCGGCGGCAACTCGACCAGGCTTCGTCTGGCAAAGACTACGACCTACCCACACTGAATGCCACTTATTCACTCACTCATTTGCCAGCTTATAGGCTTTTAATACCCGCAGGGTTCCCACCCCTACTGGAAAGTCACAGATATTCCCCTCGGCTCTCCAGGCTCTGGAAAGTTCTGAAAAATTAGTTTGTTTCTAGAAAGTCTTGAAAATTAAAGCTGAAGGTCTCTACATTGCTGCAAAATGAAAGTTCTGGATGGTTGATGAATTTACTGGAGTGGGGGTGGCTTAGAATAAACAACGTGTAGTACTAGCGTAGCACTTACTTACTGAAATACAGTGGTGTGTAAATTTCAAAGTATTTGGCGTTCCATATATCTTATGAAGAAGAACTTAGTGTGTGTTAACATTGAGTAACTGCTGTTTTTCTTTGAATTTAAATTTGGCGGACTTTGAAAAGGTCATGAAAAACGTTTTGACGATCCAGGAAAGTCCTAAAAAGTCCTGGAATTTTTGTCGGTAAAAGTGTGGAACCCTGTACATGTATTTCTTTATTGAATACTCATCGTGATCTCCATTGTTGTTGTATTAATAATGTGCGGTGTAAAGGAAGTGTAATGATTTGTACAGTTTGTATTAACGTGATTACTTTGTTGTTTCAGTCGAATGTCAAAAGTTTCTCTTAGCGGTCGCATTTTACATTGAGTTACGGATTACAGCAAACCCATCATGTTCAGAAGTATTTTTCTATACCAAATCCAGTAGCCTTATATTGTCTATACCCACAACTAGACTTAACGTATTGTTCTCTATTGAGTTGATTGTAAAATGTGCTAGCTTTGTTGTCGGAAATAGGAATATGTGGAACATCTAAGAAGTTTATAGTTTTTTTATTGCTTTGTGGTGCTTGCAGTTGAGTTTGTTCTTTTAAAGTGTTTTTCGTGTGTTTTCTATACTCAGGTTGTCATCTCGAATCACCTACATACAACCTAGTTTGACGTACAATGTAATCCTCATTCTACATCAGTTTTACTCATGTTATGTGTTTCGTGAAATGTTGCTTAAACCTATCACTATGATCTCTTACTGCAGTATTTTCTGCGAAATGCAGTAAAATTAACGTCGAAATGTACTTGCATGCATATACAAATGATCAGGTTACGTTATACGCGAAAGTTGCAGCTTGCGACCGGTATATCCGTTTACATTTTTTCCCGGTATTACGACAGATAATATGGGTACATTTATGTCCAACTGTGGGGCGCTGAATCAAAAAACTATGGGCCTGAAACAATTTATTTTTCTTCTCTCTTTTCTTCCTTTATTTCTTACATTGCCTGTAGTATACTTTTCTGCTTCATATTTTTATGGTTTATCATTACTTGGTCGAAATTTCGAAACACTTTTTCTTGCCCTGTCCTTTTGTTCTTCTCCGTTTTTCCGCTGCTTTCTCTAAGGCTGTTAGACATCAGGATTTTGGGCTTTAGTCCAAGCTATTGATGAGCGCCGCCTAGACATTTAGTTTGCTTTTACTTTTTTTACATTATATTAGTCTCATAGGTCTCTATACGTATTTTACCCTGATTGTGTTTGTCCATTGTTGAATAGAATGTTTGAATTGCGTAATAGGAGAATGCTCTTTTGTTCGAATTTCGAACTACACTGTGAAGCATAAAAACACACCATTTTTTACCATAACTTGAAGATGTGTTATCCAATTTTAATAATTTTTCGTACACGTATTCGCGACACAACTGGCCATCAAATGGCCGTTTAGTTTCTCACCTCACCCAACATCTGCTTTTGCACTACCTGGTGAAACACAACATGCAAAATATGCATTAAAATCAACAAAAAACTTTATAAAATTTCATTTTTCTGGATCTGTGGCCACCAACAGTCAATCAATTACAAGGTTTGACTGTTGTGCAGCAGCACGTTTATTAAATAGGAATAACATTTAGGAATATTGATTCAAGAAGCAATTGGTGTAGTCTGGATTGGTCTGGAGCAGAACGTTATCGACGCTGCTATCAACGAATGGAGAAAGTGTCCCTGAGCTGAGCCCATGTTCGTAGGCCAACATTTCAAACATTTTTGTAGGCAGTTAAAAATAGACAATTAGATAAACTATCAGCTAAAACGATAAAAATTTGGACAAAACGTATGTTATGTGTGTTTTTTATTAAGCAATAATACCAGTGGTTAAGTATTTGTTTTCTTTCTCCAGGTAGTGCAGAAACATACAGTGGGTGAGGTGGGAAACTAAACAGTCATTTGATGGCCAGTTGTATCAGAAATATTCGTACCAAAACTTATTAAAATTGGATCACTTTTTTATAATTAAAAAATGTTGGTGTGTTTTTATATGCCTCACAGTGTCTAAACGCTTCTGGAATTCAACGAATATCGGTCTAGTGCTGATTTATTGAGTGTATAGTGAAAACTGAATTCTTTCTCACTTGGCGTCACTCCTGGGGCAGTTTTTGACGCTGTTTTAGACAAGTCCCAGTGGAATTGATAGTCATCCAGAATTATTTACTGTTTCAAGGCCTCCGAAAATTTTTTTTTAAAACCTTAGGCTATCCGTTTCAGTAATTTCAATCAAACCGCTCATCAGGCATGAGCCGAAAACATTAGCTTACTTCTCTGCGGTAACGATTGCAAACCAGTTCAGTACATATCGTATAAATGCTATTCTCACTTGCATATCGTTATCTGGTCAGTCACTACAATGTAAATGTTAAAATATGAAGGCACGGGTTGTTTTTCTGCATTTTGTGTACGCGTGTATTCTACTTTTATTCTGCACATTAAAATTACTCCACTCATTCTTCACGCCTTCTTCCCATGCTCACCTGGTTGGTCGTTTATTTTGCAATCTATGTCAACACGATGTTGAAAAGATAGGCTATTGTTCAAATATCGCGATGTCGGTATAACATCGATATCTTGTGAGTAATTAAGCATTGGCAGCTGCATGCTAATTGATTGGTTTGTACCACCCAACGAGTCATCGACGTCGAGGCTGAGAAAATTGAGGAGGGGCGGGAAGTTGGAATTTTCCGGTAATTGGCTGCAAATTTTTACCCGCAAAACTACCATTGAACAGTATCCATGACTTTCACTGTGAATTCTCATTTTATAGGCCTACATGTAGAAAAAAATAATCTAAAATTTATTTATGCAGTACAATAAGGAATTGGGCTTTAAAATGTGCTCAGATACTCAGATTAATGGCGCAGTGAAAAATAAAGATGTTAAAAAATTAAATTTTCAGATAAGAAGCTTAGAAAATTTTCCGATTGGCTACAGTTTGAAAGAGGCACGACGCTACCGCAAACAGTAAATAAAATATCGTTTATAAAATATTGTGTATTAGGCTTATGTATTTAGTTGCGTACCATTGATACACTATAGAAGAAGAAGAAGAAGAAGATTTCGCGTAGGCACTAGGCAGCGAAGCTGAACTAGGCCCGTTGCATGGGAGCTCATCCCCATGACGGCACTTTGAGCCGGCAAGGGCGGAGCCCAATTAAGCCAGCATACAGCCCAAGTCGGCCAGAAACCGACTGGATCGGTATGCTTGCAGTCCTGGCCACAGGGCCTACTGTTGCGCAGAACTCGCCACTATAGGCCTAATTATTATCATGCTAACATTTTTTTAAAATTCAAAGCATTATTAATTAGTTCAATTTTGGTATTTATCCACAGTTTGTCGTCGACATTGGGGCTTGATAGGCCCGTATGAAATCTTCCGTGTTTTGACCTTTAAATATATCCAACGCCATTGTCGAGACAAACGTTAGTCTATGCCTAAGTCATGTAATTAATTACACATTGTGTTTCCCAAACATATATCAGTTGACAATGGCTTTAGTATCATAAGTGAAGTGACAAAAAAATTGAAGCTCTGATACATTGTGTTAGCGCCTAGGCTTTATAGGACACGCTGTGTTGTCGAAAATTTAGACACGCAACACTCTAATAGGCTTTTAGACGGCATCGTAGACGGCATGAAGAACGACAGCAGAAAAGGCGCAGAGGCTCAGACAGAACCGATGCAGTGCCACTCGGCAGTCAACACGTCATACCGTTATTGTCATAATCGTCATAGCGTCGAACCAGCAGCGGCGGCAGGCTATTTATAGCGACCCGTCCAGGCGGAATGTATGTCATACAGTGTCGATGTCGTGTTGCTGCACTTACTGCCCTTTTGTCACACAATCTGCAGTATTCATCTCTGTTCGATATAAAAGGCAGAACAGACAGATAAACATACAGAAAAGAAGGAACTTAATTACCTAATAACGTAACTTGATATATTAGGCCTAAGTTTCACTCATTTCCATTTCTTCTTCATTTTTCAGTTATTCCAGTTTATTTCTATTTATTTCTTTTGTTTTTTAAATGTTATGGAGACTAGATGATATTATCGACAAAGACAAGCGATTATTACCAACGATTTGTCGACGGTACTAGGCTAAACGTGACATCTCTATTCTGACTATCGAAATTTTCCTTTTCCCTTTGAAATGCATCATGTCAGCAGCTCAGTTTTTTTAGCAATTCTGCCAAATTTTTATTCCAAGATTGTCATTATTATTGCGAGCCGCTGTTTGCACATATACTAGCCAGTTTATAGCTAGCTGTCGGTGCTTTAGCGCTGATAATGTCTATATGTCAGTTATTGTCATATTCGGACAAAAATGCGGAGAACAAGCTAAAGAAAATCACATTACCACGCGACCACATACGTTCTGGTGAGTCCCAATGATAGGCGTCACCGCGTCGCTGGCATATCATTGTACATTATTACATAGTTACATCTCGACGCACCTGTTGAAGCGACGCCCTTGATTCGCTCAGTCATAGAGTCGCGGTCAATCTGGTCTGCTGCTGTCGCCGTCGAGTTGTTTACTGCAGAGACCCACGCATCGTTGCGTCTCTGACGCACGCCGCGCCCTGTTTAATCATCATCAAAATCGAAAAATCAAATACGCTCGTTGGTGCTGCGCGGTAGAATAAAATGGATTTTCGATCTTTTCCGATTCGATCCGGCATCGTAATTTTAAACGAAAGCAACCCGAACGAAGAAACTTATCGTTTTTTTCCGATAAGATCTGGCTTCGCATAGTATAAGTTGCTATAGCTTATCTGGTCACAGCTACCACTCATCAAATAACACGGTTAAAACGTCAAAGGCTATTAAAATAAGGTTTAAGAGGAAAAAATGTAAAATCATATGGACCGCCTTTGTCAGAAATAAGAACGTTAATGACACACAGTTTGGGCAAAGATAAATCTAACCTAAGCTTTATCGTTTGATTTTCACGATTTGCCAGAAGACATCAGCGGCTTATAGAACTATATACTGGCAAACTCACTGAACAGAGTATACTCGTATTATCAAAATTAACAGAGTTTTTTTGTAACAGAAAGAAACACTTGTTTTGTGTTGACAAAAATTAATCGATTTTAATCGCTTCGAATCGCGATCGTGACAGCACTGCGTTCAACGAGTTCGCATTTCGTGAATGAGATACCAGCAGTAGGTTAAGGATACTGCAGATGCATGGTATAGTACGATCGTATTTTTTGAAATAAACAGTTTGATTAAATAGAAATTACTAAAAGGTAAGTCTATGTTTAGCTTTTATCAACATATTCTGAATATTTGTTTACATTTGTTTTTTTCACACATTTTGCTATGAAATTATTGTTATACATGTTATTCTTATAGTCGTTAGTCGTTACAAATAAAGTTGTCTTTTACCATATTGCTATATATCTTTTAGTAGGCTTATAAACGAATTTACAAAAGTGCGATTGAGATAGCTGCAGGTAATTTGAGAATGATAGGCCGGGCAAAAAACTCGAAATCATACAGTCAGACAAATGAAAAACTGCATGAAAAATAACAAAAATCATCAGTATCAGTTAAGTTAAAATGAGATACAGAATTACGCAAACGTGCACAATTTATACGAGAATTACGCGGTAGTCGGACACTTTGGGTCTTTTCTATTCATCCTTGGAGACGGACACCTTGGGTGCTAGGGGTGTTGGGGGAGGGCTCTGAGGGTCTCAGTGGGCGGAGATTAGCTGGCCAATCACGTCAGC
>Ga0209367_1012596_pt1 | contig 11019 bp, 9 predicted proteins | sample WorMetLIZISLAND2_FD_187412 | JGI IMG/M metagenome (GOLD analysis project Ga0209367, IMG submission 187412) | Marine gutless worms symbiont microbial communities from Max Planck institute for Marine Microbiology, Germany - Olavius geniculatus... ... | reverse complement strand
GATGGAATTAGAACAGCTGCCGCTGTTGTTGCACCCAACTCTGTCAAAACAGTTCGCTTACCTGACAATGCTAGTATTTTTACTGCCGAAATTCATGCACTGGACATGGCGCTAGACATCATCCGCCATACAAGAAGCAAAGATTATGTGGTTTTCTCGGACTCTTTGTCTAGCTTACAAGCAATCAGGAGCTGCAAAGTCGAAAATCCACTGATCTTAAAGATCCTGTGACACTATGTACGCTGCTGTACAAATGTTTTATTATTATCATCATTTTGTTGTTATTGTTATTATTATTGATATTATTGTTATTACGCGCGAAAGCAGCTACTGCTTTCATCGCGTCTTAGCCATCGCAATTCTGTCTGTCTGGTAATTACCATTACCAGTAGCTTCACTGCGTGATAGTCGTGATAGTCGCTGCTCTTCATACAGTTCTTGATAGATTTGCATTGCAAGCTGAGGATGGTCTTGCAAATTGGCAGGAAGCTTGTGTGGGTTGCTGGAAAGTTGGTGAACATCACTGGAGAAAAATCCTTTATAGTGTCATTTAAATGAACTTCTGTCAGTCTGATTTGCAGTGCTGATTATAATTTGATTTGTCACACAATTGACAGTTTTCTTCTTCTTTTTGTCAATCATTACAACTGATATTTTACGTACGAATTGTAAAGTGCACTAACTAGAATGTCACTGCTCTGTCCTAAGCCAAAACAACAGTGGCATTAAAGACAACATCGGCCAAAACTTGGTCAAAGTTCAATGAAATCGAGTGTTAACAGATACATTACAAAACGCATAGCATACAAGGTACTGCATGAACACTGTGACCATCATCATCACCAGTTTGACGTTCCAGGTACGGCTTTTAGTGGCTAACATTGTACTTCATTTTCATTTCACATCCACTGCGGTTTGATAAGATACACACGCCTTTCGGCAGCAGAGTTGTCAGAGTGTAAGGCCCGACACAGTAAATACAAACATATGAATATTGTTTCGTAATGCAACATTTCTCATTTTATTACTTTCTAATTTCAGCAAAAAATAATCACGAGACTCAATATCAAGTCATTATCAACAAGTCACGTACGCAAAGAATACTTAACTAACGTCACTCAATATTAGCGTAGTGTCACATAACGTATCATCCTTCCCCTTCGATATACGATAGTCATTCATAGGTTAAGTCTCAATATTGGTTTGATTACTCTCCTCACCCTCGTACGAACAAGTTCATTATTGTCAGTGTTCGGGGTTGAGTTTGACAGCTGAGTTAATTCAGTTCTGCCTTGTGATGTCGGAAGTTGCGGAGGATGGTGAACTTCTGGACTGTTGAATGTTACATCAGAATCAACGTCACTGTTATCATGCATCATGTCAGCAGGAGATGATCTCAAGAACTGTCTATTACGATGCAAAGTTGTACCGTCATTCATCTTGATTTCTTACGTACGACTGCTTAGAGGATGCACTGCAACGCCTCATTCCCGTTCACGTTGGTAGGAAGTTGGTTGTACACGAACTGTGTCACCTGGTTGTAGTGTGGGTAGATCTCTTCTGTGCTGATTGTTGCGAGCAGTATCTGAAATTCTCCTGTTGCTGGCTTTAATTCGATCTGACTTCACTGAACTGTGTTCATTCGGTACTAGGCAAGAACTGGTTGTTGGAAGTGTTGTTTTAGTTCTTCGCCCAAATAAACGTTGTGCCGGACTCGTTTTCCATCCTTCAGTTGGCGTATTTCGTAGGTTTAAATAACCCTACGTAAGGGTCCTCGTGATTCAAATGACATCGTCTCATCATACTCTTGGCAATCTTGACCGCAGCTTCAGCAGCTCCATTAGCTTTACTATTATCAGGGGAAGTAATTTCATGCTTAAATGACCACTGTCTGCTGAATTTGTTGAACTCACTGGACATTTTATTTACTGCCATGTACATGTGTATACGTATACATCGGCAAGCGTGACGCGTTGTGTGGGGCCACCTCGTGACAACAAAAAACAAGCAATTAAACTATTTTACATCATACAAATTTGTCACACATCATCACACATCATATGTGGCAGTCGTAAAAACGACCCAGATGAAAGATTCAATTCAGTTTAAAAGATGAAATTTGCCTCGCAAAATTTTTTGACTGTTGCAGGCGAAAAACCAAGTACAAGTTCAAAATCTTGAATATCACTGCTGGTGCAATGGGAAAGTCCTTCATTCTTCTTTCTGGACTGAAACACGTATCGTTCATATGTCTCGTTGACTTGACCAATGGCAAATTCATCAAATTTTGTCAGTATTTCATTAACTGTACGATTATTTTCTGTAGTGGTGAAAGTAAATCCGTTGTAAATCTTCAGAGCTTGTTCACCAAGAACATGCAACAGTAATGCCACTTGATATTGACGACTTTGACTACTCAAATTCGTTATGAGTGCATAGTTACGCCACTTCTGCTTGAAAAAACGCCAATTCTCTGCCGTGTTACTATCAAGACACACCGGCGGTGGAGGTCTAATACCCGCTATTGGGCCAGGCGTTGGTAGGTCGCCGCCCTCAGCATTGCCCTCAGCCATGCGAGTTCAGTTTCGCACGTAGCAGAACGGTATGCCTCAACAGAACGTTCATAAGTGTTCAACAGTTAATCACCACTGCCACCATGTTTCGTAATGCAACATTTCTCATTTTATTACTTTCTAATTTCATCAAAAAATAATCACGAGACTTATCAGCAAGTCACGTACGCAAAGAATACTTAACTAACATCACTCAATATTAGCGTAGTGTCCCATAACGTATCAAATATGCAGTGCTGTACTACAGCTGTGGTCTTTATTGGGATCGTTAATATTCGACACACGAATACTCACGCATTCTTTAATACGCAGGAATTTGCCAGGGAATCCAAAATAAAGACAGAAAATAACTCTATCTGACTGCACGTAAAATATATCATCAAACACGCTTTAGCTGCACTCCTCAAACTACCTGGACAAGACGGGTCACGTGACGTTGCTCGGCCAATAGCTGTAACGTGTCACTGCCACGTGGCTTTCCACGCCAGTAAGCTTTAAGCCCTGTTTCCACTACGACAAATTTGATCTACAGAAAATTCTTAACATCTTCATCTCATGACAGTCCTCAGATATACACGCAGATGCCAGTACTCACTGAGTATCAACATGCACTATCACATAATGTTATGTATTCATCAGCAGAATTTCATGCTGATGATAGAAATATTGTAAAGTACAACAAAATTAAGAAAGACTGAACAATAAAATAATTAGCACATAGTACTAAGTGAGTGATACTAGACTAGCACACCCATTCATGCTGCTAATTGTCCTTCTGAGCCCATCTTGTTTCTCAACTACATTAACAACTTGGACAATGGCATAAGAATGACAATTAGCAGCATGAATGGGTGTGCTAGTCATCGCAAAATGCGTGACGTCACATTTGTTGTGCTTCTGCTTCATTTGTTTATTATGGCAACTGCTCAAACTTTCTCAAATTGTTAAGAGTTTCTCTGTTGAGGAGTAAAAGCTGGATGAGCAACTTTGATTTAGATGGATGCAGTTTCTGGATTGTTTCATGTTGCACTAGGCTGTTCTGAACTCGTAGTTCTCAGATTGAGGACAGGTAATGGTAGGTTGACCAGAATAACATGCCAGTACATATGCATCATTATCAGTGTGTTGTTGGCTGTTATTCTGGCAGGTCCAAATTTCCTTTTATTTCTTGATCTGATTGCAGATTAAGCTATGAAGTGGTAACTTGGTAACTTAGCTCAATCTGGCCAAGAGCCAGTGAACTGGGACAGTCTTTGGTTTGTTCCTTGTGCTGATGATAAATAAGTAAATGTACCCTGTTTAGCATTAGTTATTGCAGGAAATATTTTATTGCACTGTCACAGAGTTGTCGTGCAGCAGCCCAGATTGGAGTCAGATTGTGACATACAGTCTTCTAAGTGACTGCAAGTAATCTGCGTGAAGTTTTGAAGTTCAAGGCTTCAGAAGACAGATTGCTCTGGCAGTGCTAGTGGTTTGTCTGCTGATCATTACGCAAAGAAGATAGGTATTGAAGCATGACTTTTAAAAAGACAAAAAGGGTAATTCAGAAGAACTGATAGTCACAGAAAGGATGTCAGAAGTTCTTATGTCGTTGAGTGATGTTCTGCTTGTTCGCTAATTGTTACATACAGATTGCAAACAGAATTAGGCCTGCAGTCACCTGTAGCTGGATGCAGATGAACACAGAAGCCTTCAGTGTTTGATTGTCAAGCATGTGTGTCACAAAACAAGAGTTTCAGCTAACTGAATTTTGAAAGCTAGCCCGGTCTGCTCTCTGCTGTCTGAAACATTTGCACCCTGTTCTAATTTGAATGAAGCCGTTAACAAAGCTGGCAACAAAGACTCTTCATCAATATCAACTCCATGAGTTCCCTGCTTCAAGTAGTCAATGAGATATGTACACCCATCATCCTCATACGCAGAACCCTTACTAATCTGGAGGTACTGTGCAACAGTAACAAGACGTAGTGCCTGATGGAAAACTGAACAGGATGGGTGCATGACACCTTGGCCACGAGCCTGAGAAAACAGGTTCTCAACTGGATCCTGAGACAACCGACCAGTCAAAAAGTACGGCAGTTTGTGCGTTGACATCACTTCCTGGCTGAGCTGCAGTGCTATGGATGTTGACAACTGGATGCCTGCCTGAATTGGTTTCCAGGTCTTCTTCCCATCAAAAGCCAGATTTTTTGATTACATGCAGCATTTCTGTCATTGCCCGAGTGCTTGCTGTAACCTGGCACTGAAACTGAGCAGATTCTTTGTGCCTGGCGTTCATGGCATCAAACCAGTCATTGACAAAGTTCAAGAACCATGCTGTGGTGAGAGCTTCGACTGGCAAAATGGCTAGATTGACACACGTCTGAATTGCTGCAGCAGTAGAACATGAGAAGAACTGTGCAGCGTAATGCACCTTCATTTTCTCATACTGGCCACACGGAGATCTCGACAATTCTGGGCATCAATGAGTTGACTCACGAACACAAATCCCTTCACAATGTCACTGGGCAGATTGTACTTGCTGACAGTGGGTGAACCCAGAGTGACTTCATGGGTCAGCACACACTTCCATAGATTTTTTAACAGATGCGGTGGATCAGCGACGAAGTAGAGTGACCTGTCAGCTGCACATGGATGGACCACTGCTGATGTTAGAATGCTGCGTGTGGACTGGATGCCAACGTGATTCCAAAGGCCTGTGTTAGCCGGACCCATGTCTGTTGTGACTGCAAGCACCTGCAATCCAGCAGACTCCGAAGCTTCAATAACTCTTTTGGTGAAGTTCCAAAATGGATCATTTTTCAGAGATGCCCCAGAAAACAGATAAAGCAACAGTCTGCTTCCAGCTGTATGTGATGCCCCTCAGCATGAAGACCAGACCGTGTGTAGCAGGTTTCTTGTCAGCTCCAGCTGCAGCATCAGTTGGCAACGTCTCTGGTGAAACATATTCAACCACCCATCGTAGACCTCTTGTCAAACTCGATGCGACTTTTCTGCTGCATTTTATCCACCAGCAGCACACACAGTTTCTCGGAATCCTTTGCATTAGCCATCTTAACCTGAAGCCACTGCAGAACATCATGCTGAATGCCTGGAATGAAGGTGGCACTTTGAATACGACGACAGTGTGCGCTAGGATGGTAGCGGAAAGTTCATCTGTCGCAAATACTCATACCCATTACGGCCTACAACTGATCGAATGCCGAGGCATTATGCATTAGCTTAGACATTTATATCTGGCTAAAAAGTATAAGCACGAACTAATGTATTAGCTGAGACATTTAATCTGTTTTCAGTAGCCAGATATAATGTGACCAGCACATAAGGCAGTCCATATCTATTCGAGTATGATAGTATAATACAATTCACTCAACATAGTGATTATAACAACAGCCAAGGGCTTGCTTTACTCACGTGAGTTTAACCAAGCTCAAATCAACTGCATGCTGCTGTTTGGTCATATAAACTATGAATATTTAATGCTGATTTGTTACACAATATGCAATTATTAATATATAGGCCTATGTGTCAGAATGCATGCAGTTGGATTACCCTGTGAAAACGTTTCCTCGTTGTTCAGTGCTGGCATATGTTCATGGTTGCTGGTCATTGCGTTTTGCTCTCAGTGTCTTAGACAACTTCATACACATACTACCATACACCGGACTACACCATAAATACCACCAATTTGCTCACCACATAAGACGACGATTTTCAGCTTCAAAAAATAAACATAGGATCCAGCAGCATGCTTCAATATTTCACTCCTTTGCTTTTCGGTAAGCAACGTGCCACGATATTCATAAGGAAATCACCAATATCGAAGGTTCTCATTGTGAATACATCATAGCCTGCAGGACAGTGATTATGAGCAAAGCCTGAAAAGTGTCATTGACTGCTGTGATTTCCATTTCTGATGTGACCAGCATGACAGCTGAGAAAGTTTGGTTTGAAGCCGACTGTTATAGGATGCTCAGTACCTCAGTCAGCGATAGTGAAACCGAGTCTGTTTGAAAACCACAAGCCACATAAACCGAAAACCGCAGGCCACATAAGAGACCACTGCAGAATCATTCACCAGTCTGTTTGGGCGTGTGGCATTTTGTCCTTATTACCAGCCTACAGCTGACTAAATTTTGATAACATTGTGACATTGTAGCACTGCGTACGTTTGTGAAGTAAATGTGTTACAAAAAGTGTTCTTATTGAACAATTAAGCAGCGCTGCGGAACGCCATGGAAAATGCAAAACCCTGGCATGGAAAACCACATTTTTTTCCGCGCAAAAAAATAATGGGCCCTACTAATATCTATGCTGAACATCTTCAGACGGCGCCTGCGCATGATTCCTGGTAGTGATGTGGGCGCAGGCTCTGCAGCACACTGTCTCCTGCGTCTTCAAATTAAACAGAAGCGCAAGGCACAGTCGACACTATTTTGCGCTGTTGTGGAGTCTGCTAGTGGGATATCATGTTTGATAACCTGAATAATTGGTCTTGTTGCGTAACGGTGACAGCTGACTGCTGTTCACTGAGATGTTCCAGCATCAGAAACTGCAACAACAGCAGGCAGCGACAATATAGTTATACCATATTATGGTTATAAAAAGCTGGGACTGGTAATGATTGAAAGTTTATCAATTATCTCTAAAAAGCAGGTTCTGTTTTAGTGCATTAGTGAGCAATGAATCAAGTAATTACTTTTTCATTTATGCAGCCCATACATCTGGCTATAAGGTATAAACCTGTAAATGTGCTCTGCAGATGAAACAAAAAACAGACAAAATCACTCATGTAGCTTAAAAACGTTATCCACAATATGGCATGTCACAAGTTTACAACATGCCATAAAAATCCATATATTACAGTTTTTAGCAGCACTGATGCAGCTAGAGTAAACATCTAGAGCATTGCACAATAATAACGGCATTAAACGTGTTTATATTAGTGTTTGCAATAATTTCTTGTGCCGTATGATTTCTGAAAATGTGAAAATAACGGATGCACGAAAAGGTGCTTTTTTGTCAACAAAAATACAATGTTTTAACCGTTATGTAACTAATAAGTTGCCATGCACAAGCAGTCAACAGCCATGGACTGTGTTTAGACAGCAACTGCATCAACGTCTCGTCGACTCAGACATGCTCAGCTGTCAGCGATGACAAGGCAGAGAACGTTGAACTGTAGAATGACAGCAGGTATTGTTCTTTTTTCATCTGTTTACATAGGCATGTCATATCAGGAGCATAAGTTGCAGTACGTGCTGCTGAATGTGAGTTACTGAATGTGCTGAAAAGTACACTAAATGCATAACAAACACTATTGTTACAACACTATTCAAATTTTGTGTCGCAAAGATTGAAACTGAGAAGAGCTCTCTTGGTTATTATGACAGCATTCACAAGTCATCCAGTTTCTGCTGTTTCATGCAATTTATTTCAGTGTCGCCTTTGTCTACTGTCTGCTTACAGGCATCCAGCACGTGGTCCGTTGGTCTGTATGTCTTATGTGGGCTCCTAACTACACTGTTTCAACTTGCTAATCACTGTTGTGGTATCAATGTTTGATTTATGAAAAAAACAGTGGGGTGGGGGTCACCCACCGGCAAGCGTCGAAGGTGCAAGGATTGAGCCGACACAACATGAACTATCAAAGAGGTTATTTTCTTTATTTCCACAAACATTTTGACACGGACAGCTGGGTGTGGCGTGTCTTAACTTGGCAACCTAACTGTGTAGTTAGTTGTTTAGCGCCACTTTATTTTTATTTAGTAGTCTGAGAATAAAGAAGCTCAGCTCAAGTAGTGGATTCGGCCAGTCCTGTGTGGCACTGGGCTTTTCGTCAAGTGTCTCCCTAGCTGGCTAAAGGCGAGCCGGGAAGGGTACGGAGCGACACAGTTTTCACCGAGCCAATCGGTTATTCACCGACTGAGGAAGGGGAGTACGAGTTACTCACTCGGATCGGCCAGTCCTGAGCATTAGCCAGCGAAAATAGGAGATTTTCCATTCCAGTCTCCTCGGCTAGAAAGGGAGTTGACATCTAGCTGACATCTGACTGGCACTACCGGACTTAGCGAACTCTACGATGTTCTTGCACTGGCCAGGTCTAAGCCCAGGACCTACCTAAATAAGGGTGTTTGAGGGAACCCAAATTTTTCACTCACTTAGGCGGCCTACACATAAAATACACAGAATACATCATACGCAAACTAACAGTACATACCACAATATAAAGTCTTTTCAAAACGTCCAGAACGACAGTTAATGCAACAGTGAATTAATAAGCCTACAGTGTTCAGTTTATATACAAAACGCCGTCTGGCGGCCATTCAGCAAACTACGCCTAACGGCGGTAGCAGCGTGCAGTGGGTTTTACGATAGCGCACCGTGCTGCAGCAAATCAGATAAAGGCCGTTTTACAAGTTCTACACAGATAGAGGAAATTGGCAACTATAAAATGCTAAGTTAAGTCCAATAGAAAGTTTTGTTTTTGATTTAAATGTCCATATGTGACACACAGACAGACAGACAAACAAATCTTGTAAACCTCAATCTGAGCGCGCTTGGCATCAGGCTCATCCTCCACTTCAAGCATGGCAGCTAACAAATGACACATATGTCATACCTTTAAATAAACTCAGAGGTTGAAGTCACAATAATTAACATGCTATAATATAAATTCACTGAACTGCAACCATTATCGATTATTTTCCTGTTCTTTACTGTCAATCATAGCAATATTCTGACGAAAGTAGCAGCAGTTGCCAAAATATCAATAGCAAACTAAAAGGAGTGCATACATTCAATGTCAATTCATGCACTATTCCTTTAGTCTCTTCTGTATTGTCACTTCCACACATATCCAGTTTCCAGTTGGCGATTTGTCCGCTTGTGTCGACCAATTGTGTGTTAAAGAAAGGCAACTACTGTGGAACCAGTGTACATCAAATAAACTTTACAGTGTGCAACCGGTTGTTGGTCACAGTGTTAGTTCGTCACTGGGCCGCTACGACTCAGTCCTCATCAACCGTCTTCAAATTGGTCATACAAGACTTACTAATTCTTATCTCCTGAAGGGAGAGAGTCAGCCAGTATGTGAAGCTTGCTCACAGTTAAGCACTTTTTGGTAGACTGCACCCGTTACAGTGCAGCACGTCAGAGATATTTTGGAGTGGACACACATAAGGACGTTTTTGAACATGTTGCATCTCCCAACATCATCGCTTATGTTAAAGATATCGGCTTTTACAATCGTATATAATGTTGTTTTTACATTAGCTTAATAGCCTTGATCTTAACAGGTATTTTAACTTTCCTTTTAGTACATGTATTAACTGCTTTTAACTAATTTTAACCATGTATGGCACTGAATGGCCTATTTTGTGCTGATGTGCCGTTAAGAAACTACTCACTCACTCCACACGTATCCTATAATTATGAGAAAACAGAACTCAATTCACCCGGCATTTTTCTGGCACTAGATTGACTTTTTCTTTGTGGAGTCGGGTCACTACAAACAATCAACAGAAAAAGGTTAAAACCATTAGCTCTTAATGCAAACACATTACAGTGTTTGTTACCTGTCATGAAACAAGATTGCAGATTTTGATTTAAGAAAAAAACGTGTACTGTACACAATCTTTAACCAGCGTTATGGCAATACCATATCAAATGAAAAATAAAACATCAAAGTAACACATAACATATTATAAAAAAATATAAATTATATTAGAAATGATTTTACGCAATAAAAATCCACGAAAAAACATACTACAGAACAAAAATCGAATAAATGATCATTATAGAGAATAATATAAAATATGCTATAAAATAAAAAAGCAGAAATAAAAAAAAATAGAAATACACTACAAAACAGAACTACAACATGGCTAAGTTAGACAATGGCAAAGAGGAAGCAGGTTACCGAGCAGACTTAGCTGAGTTGTCTGATACTGATGATGCTGCAAGTGCACAACTACTATTACTACAAGTACTACTACAACAACAACAAGACCACATTAAACACTACTGCTTCGATAGCATGTCTCTTTCATGTTAAGGTCTTGAGGCTAAAGTGGTCAAAGCCAAAATTTTGTCCTTGGTCTCTTGGTCTCAAAACCAGGGCCTCAGTCTCAGCCTTAAGCATTTGTCAGCTATAGCTAATGCAGACACTATAACTTCTTATTCTAATAGTTATTGTTATGTGCTCTACGTTAGTAAAATCTAGTTCACATTACTTACTGTAGATGTGACCTGTTTTACCTGCCGTATCATCACATGGCCGCGCCTTGTGAGTTGCAAACTTTGTTTGGTGTGCGCGTGGTCTCTTGTCTTTGTTGTCTGTTTAGTCACTTGACTTGCAGGCTCTGCTGAAAACATGTGCTGTTCAGTAGACTGGTGCTAGACTATGGCAGTGTAAAATAACGTTATGCTGGCCGGTATGGTAGTC
>Ga0209367_1012595_pt1 | contig 11020 bp, 4 predicted proteins | sample WorMetLIZISLAND2_FD_187412 | JGI IMG/M metagenome (GOLD analysis project Ga0209367, IMG submission 187412) | Marine gutless worms symbiont microbial communities from Max Planck institute for Marine Microbiology, Germany - Olavius geniculatus... ... | reverse complement strand
CATTTTGTCCCAAATTTCGTTGCCATGGCAACCAGGGAGGGTCCGGAGTAAAATTAAATGACACCGTTAGATTTGCCATCCCCGAAAACCATACCTAGAACCAAAAATTACGACTCTATCTTATACACAGCCAAAGTTATGAAAGTTTAAAGAATTGCTTAATTTTCCCCATAGGCGCCATTGTAATTTTTTTGATTTTTGCGAATAAATACGTTAAATATTAATTTCAAATTTTTTAACCCCCAAAAGGCACATCCTTGCGTGAGACCGCGTTGTTTGAGCCATCGCGTACAAAAATCCGCCGAAGGGTCTGACCTGTAGGTGAGTTTCTGAAAAAAATGGTATATGTACAGCTATAAAAATTTTTGCGTATATTTACCCATTTGCCAGGAAGCGCCCCTTGGAGGGATTTGCATAAAATTTTGCACGACGGGTCCCCTCGCCGACATAATCAACCATGCCAAATTTTATCTCAATCCGGTCAGGGGTTTTGATTCTGTGGGGGGTCGAATTTTTGGCTTTCCCATAAGAAAGAGAAGGCGCCGTTAACACAGGGCTTGAACTACCATTCAGCCTGTGAAATGTCGTAGCTCTGAGAGAGCTGGCTACAACTTGTGTGATAAATACCGGAAAATCATCAGATAGTTCGAATGTGATTCTGCATGAGCAGTTAGTGGCACCAAGGTTAGCCTCAATATACTCTGCACATTGGACATTGTTGTCACTTGTACACCAAGTGTAGTCCACGACCTTCTCATGAATCTAAAATCATTAACATCACAAACAGGCTTGATAACTCATCTGTGTGCTGCATAAAAATAATAATCTCTCCTCCTCCTATAAATGCTATGACGATATAATAACTACAAACCACCACAACTGCCACTACTAATACTATTACAAAGCTCACTTTAAATTTTTATTTACGGTTACCTGTCTAATTTTTGCAGTAACCAGAGGTTAGCCCTGGTACCCCAAAAATAAACTAGCAAGAACTGTTTGAACATGACATTTTAGATTTTATGTGCAACCCAACAAACAGTGTCAAAAACCGTGATGTCCCAATTAATGTTCTACAACTTTTGCAGATAATCAACAGTAATCTGACTGAAGGGTTTTTAAATAGGATTTTTGGTACCATCGCCTTATAGTGGTTCTGATTTATATGTTTGGAAGGGAAGGGCTTCAATATCTTTAGATTTTGTTTGGCACATTTAGTGTGCATTTTTAACAGAACAGAACCGAACAAAATATAAAAATATTGAAGACTTTCCAGACACTTTATTCATCGATACGTACATTGTTTGCGGTGATGAGGAAAGCAACTCCTAGAGGAATGAAGCCGACTCCAATAGCAAACAGCAGCGGTAGAACAGAGCTGGCAGTTAGTATCGGCTGCCAGGCGGGCAACTGCTGCTGTGTGAACTTTGTGTCTGTCCAGCAAATAACCATAAATAACAGCGTGTCAGTCATCAACTCTAATCAATTGTAATTCAGAAACAGAACATACAAAACTCAACTTCGATAGATGGTACTAATAAGGATCGTCCGTAAATGATGTCACCCAATTTTAAGGAAAAATTAACCCCCTTCCCCTTGTCACATTTTGTCACACAACTCTGGACTCCCCCATCAAAAATAACATCACAAACGTCTATCCCAACTCGCCAGACTGTAGTGTAGTCTACAGAGATGAGTTTCACCAAATGTAAATTATGTTACCCAAATTGTCTACTGTCAACTTAATGCAGAAAATTGTGTACAACTAAGCAGTGTTCTGAAGTATTTCTAGATTTACTGGTCCTGCCACCTGTCACATACACCAAGTTTGTGACGTGAATTTGGCTGTCCATTGTGCCTTCCTGCAGATGTAAAATTTGTGACATCACACTACCTTTACCCGGGGGGTTGGTAAAAGGTTACCAACCTGTCCTCAAATTTTAGTGATTCAAAAAGTGTTTTTACAAAGATTTACATCTTATGAGTTATTATCTGTAATAAAATTGTTCGGTTTTTTGTTATTTTTTTGTTCAGAGAGATTTTTTTACAGTAAAACAGCAAGAATTGGCGTAGGCATGGCATTATGCCTTTCGATAGCCAATGCAACGTCATGTATAATTTTAGTGAAATTCTGTTCGATGTAACGTATTAAACGTACCTTTTTTGACGGATTGGCGTTGCAGTCAATGATTTAATCATTTTAACTTAGCATCATTCGAGTTTTAATGCAAGCGAAACACAATTTGTTGACATAAACATTTGAACCAGAAAAACATTAAACGTCACAAAGTAACGTAACGTATTCGCAAATGCGAGCTATAGTTATCATAGTCTGTCAACAGTCAATATTCTACGCTTGTTTACGTTTTCGTGTTAGATGAAATGTGAGTGATTAAATAGGAAATACATGACCAGGTAACTTAGCTAACACTAACCCTAACCCTAAAACCTAACCCTTACTCTATCCCTAATCCTAAACACTAACCCTAACCCCAACTGTGAGCAAAAATTAAGCAAAAACCCGCAAATTTTGTTTTAGATATCGACTACTAAGACGAAGTAGTATACAAATAAGTAATTTAGAACGCAATGATCTGAGGACAGGTTGGTAACCCTTGGCCAACCCCCTCCCCTACGTCACACGTCGTCACAATAATGTGAACCCTCCTCCCACTCAGAGCGTGACGACATCTGTGGATGACCCCATACTAGCATCACCACTACAACCACTATATTTGCCAACTACAAACAACCTACTAATTCAACTATGTACAATAAGTGACAAAGCCGCGCCGTCGGTCTGAGATTTGGTTAAAAGCAGACTGCGAATGTAATGGAGCAAAAATTTACCCTTAGAGAGTCGCAGGGTGCAATAGATAACATTCACCATTTTCATGCATCACTTTTTTACAAAGCCTACTAATATCAGAAAACCAGGTACCTTTTGGCCGTTTACTTTTCGGCACTTCTTCTGCCATCAACATGTTCGACAACTTAATTAATTAAACGTTTAATCTTACTATCGTTACAGTATTTGTTTACCTGTATATTTACATTTTACGGAAATTGCGTCATTGACAACTTGAACAACGGTATTCAGTAAGTAACAAACACCTGAGTGACCAGAAAGACAGGAGACTGTTTCAGATATCACTCGTTCTGTAAATAACCCCAAAACGCTGTAAGTTTGCTAGCCTATAACGAAAAGTAGCGTCTGAAAAACAGGCAAGTAATTTGAGCAACGCCACGTGAGGAATCAGTGTACAACGTGCCATAAAATAAAATACGTTTTGAAAGAGTACCCAAATTCAAGGCCTCCGTACGGAAAACGCACGTTGAAAAAGTCGATACGACGAATTATTGGCTAAAAAATCTCAAATTTTCTTTTAGGCCTACACTTCTCATTTAGCGCTCTCCCTGAGGTGACCCCTTTCAAATTTGTGGAAAAGCTTTGCGGATTCTGAAAATAGAGTTATTCAGGGAGCTAACAGTGAAGATTTGGTGATGCTAGCTTGCACTGTTTTTGACTGATCTACCGATGTGACGGACGGACGGACAGAATTGCGATGGCTAAGACGCGTTATATAGGCTAGCAGTATCTGCTGTCGCGTGTAATAAAATTATAAGCAGGTTGTTCGATTGGTCTAACTTCAGTAATTTCGGAGCGACTCACTATTGACATGTGTAATCGCAGCTAGCCTAAGTCGCAAAAAAATCACAAAAACCCGCTTTTTATATATCAAAAACATTTAAGGTAGGCTAATCAATGTTTGTACCCAGAAACGATCGTCAGCATTGCTTGTCATGGTAAGCAGCAAAGTCTATGTTAGATACACTTTATGCTCAACTGTAAAATACAAAATATCACTGAAAGCTCTTATTTTGGGGTTCAACGTTCAAGGTCGCTCAAGGTCATCGATGTTGGTACATCCGGAAAGCTCGCCAGCAGTGCTTGTTATGATATATGCAGCAATTCAAGTCTGTGGATATCTGCAACCGTTTTCACACTAGTCAAGTCCATGACGGTTAAAATAAATAATGACTTCCTATAGGTAGCACGTCTCTTTGACGCCCTCGACCGATGAGTATTATATCTCTTCACACTGCCGCACGAAATTTTGTCACAAAAAACTAAAGTATAGCCTACTTTAAAGATTTCGTGATCTTATTGCTTGACCGTTTTGAAAAAAAACGTAGAATGTGCCGGAAAAACACACAGACGCACACAGGATCTCCTCTGCGATATATAGCTAAGACGCGTTTAGCACTATACGTGCTGTCACGCGTACAAAGGTGTGCTGCTTTAAAGAAGTGCATGCATTGCCACTCGGTGCTAACAAATGACGGACCATTTCAATAAATCCTGGATTCGGATGCGGCGATACAGCTATAATAGTAACATAAACCTAACATCTGTTGCAATTTGCGACAGATGTTAGCCTAACCTACTGTTCGCATTAGGTTTACTGCCTCTGTCCCAGATGCTTTTAGCAATGGCGCATACATGTACATTGAGATGCATGTCGGCTATAAATTGTGGTGTGCGACGAATAATATACGCCATTTATAGGCCGATATGTCTTCACAGATTCAGATCCAGCGGAGGCGATATGGCAACATTGTTTTCAGCATTAAGCCTATGCTTTGTCAACTCTACCGCTGCCTACTTGGCTTGATGAAAAATTGCACGAACATTGTATCTTGGCAATTTCTAGAAACCCTATTAAATTTTAAAGTCATAGGTCAAAGGGCAAGGTGATGTATGGGTTTTGTGCGTTTTATGTTTGCATTATATCCGCGGGCAGTAGGCCTACTTGGCCTTGTTTTCATAGTCTATATGGGGGCCTATGACCGATCTCTACAATGTATGTAGGCCTAGGCCTAAGGTTAGTTTTATCAAGTTTGCTGTGTTTGTACAGTACTGGCAAGTAACTCAAAGAATTCCAGCTTTGTGTGCTTTAGATTTGTTTTATCCAGGTGGTCAACTCAGTCTGGCCATCCCTCCGTGGGTAAACGCAATGAGCAACAGCCGGAGCGTAAGCGGTGACAGTGCGCGATGCACTAGCCCAGCAGCTGTCTTGCAGTGTAAACTGGTGTCTGCATTGCTCAGAGCTAAGGAAACGGGGATCAGCGTCGTTCATGGCCTTGTGGCTTGAGAAAGGATTTGCGCTTTAGTTAGTTTGCACTATCAAGTATACCGTTATGAATTAAATCTGACGTAACACTGTCGACGTGGTTGCTACAAAAATAACGACAGATGTTCTGTTTTTAATTCTCAAAAACTGCTTGGAAGAAAAAACAGAATAAAATAACAGCTCCAAAAGCATTTAGTGGAAAACGAATAATATGATCACACATCGAAACACAACGACAGTGAACACTAGTCTTCATTGGCAGCCAGAGGCGATTTTAGACACATGAAGCCGAACAGAGAGCTCACGAAAAGGGAGCCCATAGGCGAGAAAATGTCCGACAGAAGCGTGACATTTTTTTGTTCTGTAGGGCCTCATTTGCGCGTTGCGACACTTAAAAGTTAACTTGGTTTAGTGCGGCATTCTCTGACTTATTTTAAACAAGACTTCCGACTTCAGAAAGCAATAAACTCATTCTCAAATTAGGTAATGCAACAAAAATACGTACAGTACGTCAAAGTAAGTGTTGTACATTTATGTGAGAAAATTTAGACTTATGTGAGTCAGGGCCCCACATTTTTACCGAACAGTTTCTAATCTGGTTCAAATCCGACCCAGCGATACTTCGTTTAAAGGCGCTGCTGTCGTAGAGAAATAAAATAAACGTATTAATAAATAGATAATAAATAAAGATATTCGGCCTATTATTGTCATTCTGTTTGACTGTTGCTGTCGCCATTATTATCGTTGATCGGACGAATGTCTCTTTTGCGTCTTCCCGGGCTGTTCCAGTCTGCGGCGTGCTTCAGCGCTGCAGACACAGACACAAGTCATTTAATTTAACTATACTGTCAAACCTTCCGCAAGGCTAAATCTGTCCGCGGTAGCCGTCCTGTCATGCTGCGATTTATAGCAATGACGTCAGCGTCGGCCAATAGCTGTCGGCCTAGCTATAACCTTACCTACCAGCAGATATTAGCACTATGGTCCTATCTCACAATGGCAAAGTGTCGGAGACCTTTGACCTATGACCTTAAACTTCAACAGGGTTTTTACGCGCGAAAGCAGTTATTGCTTTCGGCGCGTCTTAGCCATCGCAATTCTGTCTGTCCGTCTGTCTGTCCGTCTGTTTGTCACGGGTGAATCAGTCAGAAACGGTGCAAGCTAGAATCACCAAATCTTCACCGTCGGCTGCCTGGAAGACTCTATTTTCACGAACCGTAAAGCGTTTCCGTAAATTCAAAGGGGGTCACTCCGAACGAGGGCGTAAATGAGAAGAGGTGGAAAAAATTTGCGATTTTTAGCCAATAATTCGCTGTATCTCAATAACGGTGCGAGATAGGGCTTAGGTTACCATTGATCACTAATAGGAAGTTGTAGACTGGTTTTCAATTGCCACCAAATTAAAAGACCTTGGATGACCCTTAACGCTAAAATAGGGTTTTTCGTGGATTTTTTTGGCGATTTCGGGCTGCGACACATTTCAAGAGCAACTTGCGCTAAAACCAACTGAGATAGACATAGAAAATCTGCGTATGAATTTTTTAGCACTGAACGTAGATTTCGACGGTCTAAGTCTCGATTTTCTGTGCTCAAGGAAACTTGCGCACGAGGGCATCAAAGAGCCGTACCCCCGTAAAAGTCGTTATTTTACCGTTGTTCGCCAGTATTTCGTGAAAACGGTTGCAGATAAGCATGGACATGCTACTCATCACAACAAGCGCTAGTGACGAGCGGTTCAGTCGTATCAACATCGATGACTCTGAAAGATCCTAAACTTCCGAAATAAGGGGGCTTTAATCTTTTTTTATTAATTTTTGCGATCTTCGGCTTCAGCGCATGCACGCTCCAAGAATGAACTGCGACGAAATGGCTGGAGATAGACTGACAGTTTGCGAACAGAAACTGCCATAGGCTTTCGGTTCAGTCGTATCAACATCGATGACTCTGAAAGATCCTAAACTTCCGAAATAAGGGGGTTTTAATCTTTTCTATTGATTTTTGCGATCTCCGGCTTCAGCGCATGCACGCTCCGGGAATGAACTGCGACGAAATGGCTGGAGATAGACTGACAGTTTGCGAACAGAAACTGCTATAGGCTTTCGCGCGTCTCGTGAGCAATATCCCAAATTTCTTGTTGTGATTGTCGAGATGCATGCTCATGCAAAAAACTAAGTATTTAGCGGTTCATAAATTATTGTGTTAAAAAAGGAAAAAAGACAGACAAACAGCAAGAAAGAGAAAGAGAGAGAGTGCTGAAAGCAATAAGCCTATATTAATATACTGTCTTCGCTACATCGGACTGCTGAAACAAACGTCGTGAACATTTTAACGACTAATCTTGTGATTATACGTTATTTTTCACAGCTCTAGTTTATCAGCGATCTTTATAGGCTACAAAGAGTGTTGCAAGTATGTCCGAAGCATAAATTTCAAACGTTCCAGGGCCTACACAAACCGCGCTATATTAAACCGTGCCTTTTTAGTCAGCAGCTGCTGGCTTCTTCTGTATCGAGCAGGCTATTCAGCAGAATGCAAAGCTAAGTAAATGAATAAGTATGCCATTGTGCCATTGTATTTATTTTATTATTTATTTTTTAAATAAAATGTTGGTTGGCAACTTGGTTTACGGTATCATTATATCGTTGGTTGCATCGAGGAAGTTACTCTACAGTGCGCCGGGTTATTACTGAGATGGGTGACCGTCTTGATGCGCAACCGTATAGGCCTATATCCAGGCCACGCAGGTCAACTCAGCCTGGCCATCCCTACATGGGAGGTGCAATGAGTACCAAAGAAAACTGTGGCACAGACGGGCACACCGCGCGATGTACTAGTCCCGTGCTCGTGGTCTGGAAGTGTAAACTGGTGTCTGGTCGAGGGCTAAGGAGACGAAGATCAGTACCAGATAATGGCTGTGAAATAACTGCACGTTTCATATTTATGCAATCATAATTTAAATTTCTGCATAATTACGTATTAATGTATAGGGCCTACTAAATTTCTAAAGGTCAATTTTTTCACCAATTTACTTATGCATCAAAGGAGTACGGGAGAACTCGTTGAGCTACCAGCCGAGTAACTACTCGATTACAAAATACTCGTATACAGCGCAGCCCTAGTGCCTATCACCAACCGAAGAGTTTAGAGCTGAGACTTGGCGAATGTCGGTTTCTATACGTCGATCGAACATCTCCATCGTACGGCCTTCGTTTGATGCCTCGCCGATAGCTAGACAGACATTTAGACAATCAATCAATTCATCGAAATGCTTTATTAAAACTAGACTGTTAGAGGGCCTCGCGCAAGGCTAAGGCTGTCCGCGGTAGCCGCCGTGGCATGCTGCGATATTTATAGCGATGATGCCAGCATCGACCAAGCTGCAGGCCAGCCTGCTAGCAGCTAACAGAAATAAGGCCCTACATCGCGATGGTAAAGTATACGAAAATTTTGTTTTGTAACCTTGACGTTTGACCTACGACCTTGAAGTTGAGGTCAAGGATTTTTTCGGTTGTAAAGATACATGTTCGCGCAACATTTCATGAAGCTAAGTGCAGCGGTTTATGAGTTATCGTGTTAACAAAAAAGCGACGATGCTGAAAACAATACTGTCGTCGCTACCGCGGACAGTAATCAACTAACAGATCGCAAACGACTATAAAGCTAAATACGGCCGACCAAAACGAGGCCACTTTGTTTCGCGGTTTATACAACTCTGAAAATATTGGCCAATCGGCAGTTCGACACAAAAAAACTTAGGCCATTGTACGACTTGTTGGAGTTGTTGTCCGACAACAGGTCCACGAAGAATCACGAACTAGTGGAGTGTGCGCGTTTAGAGAACAACGTCCGTAAACTACCAACAAAGTACACTTCATCATACGCAGTACAGTTAGCATCAGGTGGGGCATACGGCTTGCGTGCGAAGTTTTATGACACGTCAATACCCGTTCCATCTGCGTGTGCTCACTGGTCGTCATAATCTTTGCGGTTCTGCAATCCCGCAAGGATTAACCGACATCTTTATACCAAGGGATGCTTTATAGGTCTACTATTCACGTCTGCCGTACCGTATTTTTTTTTTCAAAAATCGAGGAGCCTTGGCGTATTTAGAACTTTCGGAAGGGAGGTCAAGAATTTGGGAAATCTAAGGGAGACTTAAGCCTTTTTCCTAACCGATGTGAAAATTCTGATGATACAGAAAGGAAAATGATTAACGCATATGGCAATGGCCTCATAAGGTGTCTACGTTAAAAATACGTCACAATTAAAACCTTTACAAAGAAACACTAAAAAAACTATTACAGTCGACCGTGCTGCAATGACTTCCGCTACAGTACAAAGCGACAGAAATAGAATGAAATGAAATAAACCTAACTGAAATGAACTGGAAGCTATGGGGTTCAATATAATACCCCGTTTACACGATCAAGCAAACATCGAGCAGACATCGAGCAGACATCAAGCAAACGTCGAGCAAACATCGGGTTGGCTCGTCCAGCTAACATCGAGCCAGCTTCATTCTGTAAACGGGGTATAACTCAGAACTCGCCGTTACACCCGACACAGTGGTCGTAATCATGACATCCATGACATCATATTTATCACGCCTGTAATTAACTGATGGCCAGACTGACTTGATGTGGCCCTAGCGTTTGGCTGTAAACAAGGCAAGACGACTTGAACCTACAGGAACGCGGTAAACTGAACTTAATTAACATATCCCGAGACGTCAAATATGAAGCCGTGGCTATAGGCATAAAGACGACACATTTGCAAAAACATCGGAATTGGACAAGAAAAGAAAAGTGTGAAGAATGGTAGCAAGGGAGGGGTACAGAAAAACGCCTGTTTGTCTGTCTGTCCCGCACTATACGAACTCGAAAAAGGCGTATAGTGTAAAAATGGGTGCCAATTTTTAGCCCAAAAGGTCAGAAGTCTGGCTTAGAGTTGCCCAACTCTAAGACGACGCCCGCGTAATATGTCGGCAATAGGCCAATATACTTTCGTGTAGTCATTTACAACGTTTGTAGAAAAAGAAGATATCCTAGGTCGGATCCCCCCTCCAAAACATGAAAATACAAATTGCAGCCAAACCGCCAGTCCTATGCTGCCACCCGAAGAATACAAACAAAGAGAGCGATTCTGCTTTTGCCTAGTAATTTATTTCCCAATTGTTCATTATCAATACTTCACACATACGCATTAACATGACTGCATATTCGTACGTATTCAACGGCAAATCGTCGTCGGTGTCGTCGGATTTGAGCAGAATCAGAAGTTCTTCGAGCAGTGAGATGAGCCGTTCCTGAGACGATTCCATCAGCGCATTTCTGCACGCACACACAGCGTTAAGGCGCGCACACCGCGACATAACTGAACTGAACTGACACGGTTTAGTTTTTGACGAACTGACCAATGGCCAAGCAATAATGCATCACAATGGGCACCGTCTAACGCGTCGGTAACTACGTGACTAGGCGCACGTACGCGTCAACCAATGAGTGACCATGGACTCACCCTGGTTGCCCATTGGTCAGTTCGCTAAAAGCTAAACCGTGTCAGTTCAGTTCAGTTATGTCGCTGTGTACGCGCCTTTAAAACCCAGTTTTCATCTATAACGCAGTGCAAGCAATTACGCACGTAACGCAATGCCTTTGCGTATTTTTTTGACGCAGCTGACGCAAGCGACACAAGAAAAATAAGCAAGCACTACGCTATACAAACGATGACGTAATCGAGGCAACGGCCAAAACGTAGGGATAAACAAGAAATTTGAGCAAAGCTCATGAGACGCGCGAAAGCCTACAGCATTTCCAGTTCAGTAGTTATAGTTTCGAAAATCGCATATCACTTGGACTCGGCCCATCGGGACCATAATACACATC
>Ga0209367_1012594_pt1 | contig 11021 bp, 7 predicted proteins | sample WorMetLIZISLAND2_FD_187412 | JGI IMG/M metagenome (GOLD analysis project Ga0209367, IMG submission 187412) | Marine gutless worms symbiont microbial communities from Max Planck institute for Marine Microbiology, Germany - Olavius geniculatus... ... | reverse complement strand
ACCTTTCCAGCGACTGCTGCATCGGTCTGGAACAGTCTGCCGGAGTCGGTCCGGTCGTCTCCGTCGTTGCAAGTTTTCCGCAGCAGACTGAAAACCGAACTTTTTGCCTGGTCTTACAGTCATGACTAACAACGTCTCATTGCAATGACTACTTTTACGTGACTTCACTGTTTAGGCTTATTGTTACGTGTCCTTGTAGTCTTACGACTTAACGCCACGCTAAAGTTAATTCGTTTTTCTTCTTCATCATCATCATCATCATCATCACATGAACGAGTAAAAATGTTGACACCTGTACTGGCAGCAGATTGGACTTTGAATTCTATCTCGAATCCGCCGGCTGTCACTGCGAAGTCCGACTCGAAGGTGAGAGTGACTACGGTCGCGTTCAACGTCAGCGTTTCAGGGACGTCCGTTCCACAGTACGTAAATGAACTAGCAGTATCGGTCGTTATCTGTCAACATCACAACTCACACTAACACTACTTCAAATCCATGAACGACATAATATCGGACAAAATTTTAGCAAAATGAAGACAGTTGATCTCATGCTTAATTCTGAGCAAACGTACTCGAAGCATTGTTATAACCGCACATTACATTACACAACTCATATCCAAATATATAGAAAAGTCGAAGTCAACTATGGAAAGGAGGACGAAAACTGATAAGACTGTAGTAGAGATGACCGAAAATGGTTAATTTGCATTTTTATTTTCTTCCATTGCCATTCAGTCAATTCCCATTCTTTCCCATTCCCATTCCCAATTTTATAACCAATTCCAATTTTCATGGGATTTCCACTGGGCTTTTGCTATTCCTTCTCATTCCCATTCCCGAACAATTGTTCAATCGTTGCGGCATAAACAATTTTGGCCTATCGAAGATTCAGTCTGTGCACTGCTTGTCGTTGAGTCTAGAACTGATCACGGCAGCCAGAATCACGCTTTACTGCACTACTTGTCAGCATAACTGAACATCACAAACTAAAGAAAATATGTCTAGTGGTACTCAACTTTGACTAACTGTTGTTTTCTACGCAGAAAAGGATTGTCATCGAAAACAATCGCCGATGGAAATTTATTCACATGGCAATAAGGGTTATTCCCATTTTCACACAGGTGGTTTTCCATTCCTTCCCATTCTCATTTCTAATTTTGTCATCAATTTCCATTTCTATGGCATTCCCATAAGATTTCCATTCTTATTGGGAATTCCATTTCCATTGTTATTCTTTAGACTGTAATTTTGTCTTAAATGATCCCAAGCGCCTTGACGATATATCACTATGACGGCAGGCTGTCAAGTAATACAAACATTAAGTGTGGCATTGTTTTGAACTTGACTTCAAAAACAGCACAGATACTATATAGCAAGATGTGTGCTAAAAAGTACAAAATTTGATTCAAAATATCTGCATTCTTGAGTAATAATTATTTAAGCCTAAATCTTAAATAGTTTGGTTAGTTGCACCGAACATTATTCCTTAACGATGCAAATGGCTACAAAAAACTGCGTAGAGAAATAAACAGTTGGAAGTACTTGCCTTGAGTGAATCATAGCTGCAGTCGTAATTGTATTCGAGGTCAAATTCGTCAAACGTTAGCACAATTTTGCTCAAACTTGGAGCTACGATCTTGTATTCTTTGTGTACGTTGTTGTGATATTCTTCGGGATAGTTTGGCGAGTAAATTGTGCCACTGGTTCCTTTAAAAATGTCTTCGCTAGAGTCCGTAGTTGACGGAACTGTACAACAAAGCACACAAACAAGTGATGGAGGCTATTGAAGATTGCGTTTTACCTTAAACGTTCATATAATAACAATTAATAGCACAAGTAAAGGCAAAAGGTAAAAGATTTAGCAATGTTTTGCAAGCCTACGTAGAATAGGAAAAAAATTTCTTCAAACCCATATATGACCAAATTTCTATGCACTTACGAGCCTGACAAAGCACAATATTATCAGCATTAGCAACATTACTCTCCGTAACTAGAAGGACACTTGAAAAGTGTAAATTTTCGCTAAATCTATGTTAATGTTTCGCCGTTGTATTCGCCAGACAACAGCACCATATTCGGTAGAGGTTTGCCTTTATCTGGCAATAATAAAAAAATCTGTCAATTATGTTCTGAATCCAGGGGCTACGCCGAATCACCGCCAAGATCTAATTATGCCAAGTCCCATTTTCCATGAAATTTTCAGCCAAATCGGATTGTAACTTATTGTGTAATTCTGCACAGAAACAAGTTTAATTAAATGCACGTCGAATTTTACATGACCTCCTTGGCGGAATTAATGAAGTGAGGTGACTCACCGAGACTGCTGATGTCGAAGATGTATGAAAATGCGAAGCTAGTCGATGTGTTGCTGACGCTATAGCCGCAGACAATGTTGTCAAACGTGCAGTTGACAGACGGAACGATCGCTGTTAATCAGCAATAGATCAAACAAACAAGTTTCGAACTTTTTACATCAATCATAAAACATCTTCCTTCTAGCGTACTTGCTTTATATATCTTTCGGTGTACCTGGAAGTGATATGCTGGCAATGCATATGGTTGACAGTTGTTTATGGGCCTTAATGATTAACCATTTAACCAACCTCGGAGGCCAGGTTGAGATGGATTGGGCATGTACAACGCCGAGAAGAGGATTGTGTCAAGAGAATTTTGGAGGCATACGTACGTGGACAACGGAGTAGGGAAAGACAGAGAAGAAGGTAAATCGACGTTGTAAAGTACAACATGGAGGATTTGCGGGTCGACCTGATGGACGTGGAGAATAGAGCCGAGTGGAGACGGAGAACCCGTGTGGCTGACCCCTCACCCGAGGGATCTAAACCAGCTGAAGGAGAGAGAGATTTAACCAACCTCGGAGCCTCATCTGGCATCACAGTGTTGCCTGTCACCCGACAGAGGTTAATGCACCCCGCCTTAACGCTATAGCCAGGCCTTCTATTTAGCTACCTCGGAGGGATAAAAGGCTGAGTTGACAACTAGTTCACATAACGATTTCTGATGTACTATTTAGTCACGAGTGTTGCACTGGCCTAAGTAATCGTACACTTAAGCCTAATCAATGTGCATGTAAAATATTTACCTTTATCTTCATCTTCAAAGAATCGTGATAATGCACATGAATGGTGATGATAATCATCATCAAACTCTACTTCTATTTCGTCCAGTGCGATGTCGGACAAAAACTGCAGTCCATGTGTGGCAACAAACGCCAGTTGGTAGGTGCCGTCTGGAAGACAAACTGTCTCGTGTTGCCACTTAGTTCCGTGATTTCCTCGAATCTCAATCAAACGTTTCTCATAGACGTGAAGTTGTGAGTATGTAAACACTGTCAGCGCCGCCGTCGTATCTTCATCGCTGATCAGCATGTGATAATAGAACGACAGTTCAGTGCCTTCCTTAAATGTTGCCATCGGAGACAATAGCGTCACCTGATCGCCAGTCTGACCCGTGTATGATGACACCGTTACATAAGAACCTGCAACGCATAAAATAAGTAACTAGTATTAGACGATGTTGATTGGCGTAACTAAAGTCAAATTTGTAAAACGCCTGATGAAACCTACCTAACTAAGTTGATGCATTACACGGATACGGGTCTCAAACATAAATGTGGTTAATGAGATATAAAAAGAGCAACGGAATATATAGTTAAAAAGACAAACACATCGTGTCCGGGAAAAAAATCTACAGTTTACAATGCACACAAATGCAACAAATTCACATAGATTATGTTAGTAAAATATCTGAAGGTTACCCACAAAATTTACGCTTGGCTGATTAATTATAACGTTATTAAAATGCCGCTTTTTGAAGATAGGGAAGTCTTAGGAGTCAATAGCTTCTGAAGCAAAACAATTTAATGTTTACAAATTTCGTGATAAAAATTCGACATAGTAGAGAAATCAAAATAAATTACTTGTTGGCAAAAATTTATGAATATGATTTCGCTGATCGCGTTGTTGGTATAGCAGCGATCGCCAGAGTACGCAAACGTAATTGCGCAGCAGGCTTCAGTCGGCAGTGGCGTCGTCTTTGCAGTATGCTATGTTAATATTAAAATATTGTGATATCACTGACCGACTGCGCTGTCGTACGGGTCAACGTCTGGCCCGGTCATGGGATTTTTGTCTTTTACAGTTGCCCGCATCCAAGTCCAACTTCCAAGAGTTGACGTCACATAACCGCAAAGAATCAAATTCTGGAAAGTGCATGAAACACTTCGCTTTGATTCTGCAATGCACAATTAGAAACACATTTAAGCTATTTGACACTTATCAGTAATGGTTGCGTTTCTATTTCTAAAAAGCAATCAAACAATTAAGCACTGATTTTACGTAGTTTAGTATATAAAAATACATTAAGCTGATTTTTCGTGTTTCAATATACCCACCCAATCGTAGGGGCCTGCAATAGGTTTCACATCAATTTAATAATATTATTGTCATTCATTACGAGAAAAGTGCATATATATATATATATATATATATGTCGTTATAAAACTTTTAGTATTTTTAGCATGTGACGCCAGCGACGTCATTTTCCGTACCGTCAGTAAAGGAAGAGTCACACTAACGGTCCGTACTGTAGTGTGGACCTTCCTTAACGTCAACGCGCGTGATATTATGTCAGTGTTGCAAACAGTCGCATCATTCAGTAGACATACGCACCACAGAGCTCATCCTCGTCGCTTCCATCGCCGCAGTGATCATAGCCATCGCACGTCACCGCGCTTGGTAGGCAGATGTCGTTCCTGCACTTGAAAGCTGTTGACGATCTGCACGCTAATACGTGCACGTCACAAGGACGGTCAATTAACAGATCAGAAATAACCACTTACTAAAATGAACATTTGTTCACAAGATAACGCGTAAAATAAAAAAAAACTAACATATGTCTATTTACGATCAACAAAAAGCTCAGCTACGGGAACTTTTTATGTGCATTTTGTTAAACCCGGTTACAGATCATCCACAATTTCGAAAACATTTACCCGATCTCCTGAGCCGATAGTGAATAGTTTTACGCGCGATAACAAAATGCTTCGTGCGTCTTAGCTATGGATGGCCGTCTGTCCGTCTGTCTGTCTGTCTGTCTGTCACGCTGCTCTATTGTATCAAAACGGTGCTAGCTGGGATTACGAAATCTTTACCGTGGACTGCCTCAAGGATTTTCTGTGACAACATTTCGTGCTCCTGTGTGAGAAGGTTTCCCTCGAACGAAGGCGTCGAAGAAGGGTACCCCTCCCATAAAAGAGGTTATTTTGCTGTTATTGGCTCGTCTAGTTGCCAATTGCGCCGGAATGACTAGAGATAAATTCAAACGAAATGCACATCAAATTTTCAGCATTAAACGTAGATTTTAGCAGTTTAAGTCCCGACCTTATAGGTTCAAGGAGGCCGGCGCAGGCGGGCATCAAAAAGGGGTACCACCTTAAAAAGTGGTTTTTACTGCTATTAGCTCGTCTAACGTGACAACAGTTGCAAATAGGCACAAACATGCTGCTCATCACAACAAGCACTAGTGGCGAGCTTTTAAATGGTATCAACATCAATAACCTTAAATGATCTTAAATGACAGACTTTGAACCTTAAACGATAAAAGATTTTAGTGTGTTTTGCAATTTTCGGCTGCGGCGCACATTTCAAAAGTGAATTTCTTCGAAATGGCTGGAGATAAATCTAAACAACCTGCGTAGGTATATGAAATTTTTAGCATTTTATTTTTAACAGTATAAATTTCGACCTCTTAAATTCAAGGAGTCTTTCTTAAATTTGGGTACACCTTCAAAACCCATTATTACTCGTATTTTATTGCATGCTGGTCTCTGCACAGCAAGCAATCTGCTGACACTCCATGAAAATGTTGCTGCTATAATAAAAGTTCTTCTTAGAACTGGACTACGCTTGGAGGTTCACATATGTGCACATTTTCTGCGTTGTGGTACGTAAATTGTTGCTACTGCCGCGAATGGTGAATGTAACAATTAGGCTTATGACGTTGAGATTTGTAAACAGACAAATACCGCAGTAGGGAACATTGCATTGTTCCAGTCGAACCATTTCAGCCTGGTCGATGGTGACGCACGAAGGTCCATTCCACTCAGTGAACGAGACACGTCGACAGTAGTTCTCTATCTGGCCGATGTCGTCGATAGGCAGCGACGCTGATATGGTGTAGTTGTCGACATCTGTCCAGTTCATGCACGAGCGTCCACTGGCTGCCAGACTCACGCGACCCTGATAGCCGTTACCCGCAGGGTTCGTCAGACACTCGGTCTCGACACCTGCACGATCGTCAACAAAAACATAATTACGACATGTAAAAAAAACTTAAAACTACCTCACGCCCGGTCGCTATTTTTTCTCACAATGAGTAAGGATATGTGAATGGTAAAATTATAGTTTTTAGTAGAGCCGTCAAATTAACGCGTCAACTTGACGCGTTAGCACGTTAATAAATTAACTAGCGTTACATACGTAAATTTACAAAATTCTGTCAAGCACGAGTTGCAATCATTAAACCGCGGTTATTTGACGATCGAATAATAAAGTATTCAGAAATTATTTTGTTGCCGTTACATCACTACTGTCACTGTCCTGCGACACACGCGCGACTTCGTGGACTTTGTTCCACTCAAGATCTCAATGTAGTCCTCCTACAATATCAGCAATATTAATTATGCGTTATTAACGCGTTAACGCATGCGTTAAAAAATTAACCCTTTGATAGCTCTGGTTTTTAGTTATTATTTTTGGCTGCCACGTTATTGGGTTTTATCAAAATCCGATCTGTTTAAAATGCTTATCTATGCTAATAATCTTTCAATGAAATCATACTCATGCTATCAGAACGACAAGCGAGAGCGATGCGCGCAAAACAGTAACATAAACACGCAGGTATGCAATTATCTGACACGTAAAAAACGTAAAGTCTTTCCCGAGCCTTAAGGCCCATAGGGCGGCGCTGATCTCCGTTTTCTAAGGCCCTCAGTCAGACACCAGTTTTTACACTGCGAGACCACGAATACGGGGCCAGTGTATCGCGTGGTGTGCCTGTTTACGTCCCAGCGGTGAAGCCGGTACCAAATTATACTGCTTGCTGACAGAGGCACATGTGTGTGAACAACTTGTCTAAGGTCGTTACCCGGCAGTGTACTGGTGCGGAGTCAAACCTGCGCCTCTGAGTTACCTCAGGATTACAAGTCCGACACGTTACCGTTAGACTACCGAGCCACACTATTATCTGACACAGATAGCATAAAATACAGCAAAAAAACAGCAAAGGCAGTACACAATCGAACTTACTGAACGTTTCGCACGGTCGAACGACTATGTCGTCGACGGCCATGCTGCTGTATCCGTACGAGCTCCGCTGGCCCTCCACGACCACCCGGTGAACGCCGTCAGGCAGCCGGGCAAGCAGGCGATCCCAGACGGTCCGTTGAAAACCTTCAGTCGACGCCCAGACCGTCTCTTCCTGCTCCTCGTCGATAGTGACGACCGATATCACGGACTTACTACGGACCGATGTGGACTGTGACTGAAAATAGAGTTCCAGACACAAGCCGGACGTGTCGATATAAGGTGTCTGCAGACGTGCGAAATATCCAGGACTGGATGCAGTCGAGCGCATGATCGCGTAGTGTCCGAACACTACAAAAACGTATTAATGTATCTCGCCTGTGTTAACAGCTGTGCATTTACAGCTAATGTTCATTCGTTTGTATTACTAAAAATAATAGTACATAATAAGCAGGAAATATAAAATGTAAATTTTAAACAAAGAAAAGTACAAAAACACATGTTCTAAACGATTTTACAAAAACTATAATATGTATCAGAGACGCATCCATTTATGGCTAAAAATGACGCAGCTTCTCCTCTGAAGTATTGTGAGCTTTCCTAAAATCATTGTGCATTGTATTTTTTTAAAATTTAGACAATGTTTGTTCTAGACCAGTTCGCCACCATGTTTTTTCGTTTATTTTTTTCGCGACATAATCTGGTCACGAATAGCAGCCTAATCAACCACAAAACTTTAAGCCTAAAGCCACAATGTACGAAAAACTGGTGAGCAAAATTATTTCGCAAATTTATTAGTAAAAGTGATATAGTCTAGCTACAAGTATCAGTCAGGTCGATTTATACGTTTACAGGATATTTTCAAACATGCGTTTTTTCCAGTAATGAGTTTATTACGCAAAACATTACAAACTTTCTCAGGTAAAGCCTGCAGTTATCTGAAATAAACTGCATTATGTGCGCGATGCAAACAAGAGCATAAGTCTTCCCAAATTCACACGACTGACAAGTTACTACGGACATTTTAGGCGCCGTGTATAAATCCGCTTTTTATTATTATTATTTGTTACTGACCATTGTTCATGGTATTGTCGGCGATGAATCCGCCGCCGTCCACTATGTACCACGTTTCTGTCGCCGTAAGATCGTCGTCGCTCAGCAAACAATCTGCTGTCTCTTCGAAGGAACACATAAATGTGTTTCTCCCTGCAACCGCCAAAATTTTCATAGCAATAACGGTATTTTTAAGCATTTTTATTGCACGAACATTGCAGATATTGCAATATCAGTCACCGAGAGCAATAGGCCTGCATGATTTTCCAAATGCAATCTTTGCAGTGTTTAGGCCTATACGTTAATCGTTTTTGCAATATTTTTTTTTATATTTTGGTATAGTGTTTGGTGTTAATATGTTTACTGTAGCTGAATAAACTGGATTTTACGTCTTTTATTAGTCTTTGCAGCTATTAGTATTAACAACATGTTTTTACTTCATTGCACAAAAATGGCATTTCGTAGTTGTGCACATGCCATTCTCAGAAGCTTTCGAACTGGCGGTGTCCGGGCTGGTACTAAGTCTTGAGTGTTTTAAGTCAGTAACTTTAAAGCCATCCATCCCGTTCATAGGTAGCGATAATTAAGCCATATTATATATCCAAACATCTGGGACATCTGAAAAGCGTAGCCTAATAAAGGAAATAAAAAATAATAATAATAAAGTAATAAAAGTAATAAAAGTAATAAAAGAAAAACAAAGAAAACCCCTACAAATTTTAGACCCAGTTATAGTAGCCCCAATACACATTATTCTCCTCCCCTATAAAGCGATAACATAACGCTATCTGACCGAGACAGCGTATTCGTCTATAGAACTCCAGGCCAGACAGACTGGTGGCCATCAGACCATCGAACGTCACCCACTCTCCCGTGTACGCAGACAGTTGACACGTCTGATGGCGTCTATTGTAGAGAAACCCGCTACACGTCAGGTCGTAGGTTTCCGAGCACAGTCGACGACACACTGCTCTCGTCGTATCACCCACTTCGATTGTCTCGAAATCGTCCGGAATCATTCCAATGTGGTCGTACAGCAAGTACTTGTCACAAGTGTCTGTCACAACACAATCAGCCCTGTTGTCGAACTTTTGATGCGGATTATCGTGACCGAACGTCTACAGCCGGATATACAGACTAAGCCGAAACGTAAGGCCGCTTTCTGTTACAACTTGTAACTTAAGAAGTGTTAGGCCTCATCATATCTGCACCCAATTTGGCAAAAATTAACGTTATCGGCTTGGTGCCAGTTTATTTTTTAAAACTGTGTTAAATAAATTACAAAATAACGTTAAAACTTTAAAAAACGTTTATTTGTGCCAAATTCGGTACGATCGGATTAATAAAGCAAAGTGGTCTAACTTTTTAGCCCACCGTTAAACGCAAAATCAATCCAAACAAAAATCAGTTGGTTGCAGTTTTACACATTTGACAGTGCTAAATTTAACCATTATTAGAAAAGCAAATTTAATGAGTACAGATGTACACACGCAAAACTATATGTTAAAAGTTACTGCTGCCGACATGTCAATAATGGAGTGTTTACACGATTAAGCAAATGTCCAGCAAACTTTCAGCAAATGTATTCAAAATACACGTGCTAATGCTGGACGTTTGCAGGATCGTGTAAACACCCTATAAGATAGGTTGGCTGTAGCCTACACTATTTCAAGCTAAGAACATTACTACAGCTATATTCCAATTAGACCAACACACAAAAACAGACCATGCACTTCCAGGTTGTTGTACTCTGAATTGCCGTACACTTCATACATTCCGCTTTTTTGCACCGCAGTCAATCTGCGGTTTAGATGATCACAAAACAGACGACCATTAAAACTTCAACTATGCTTAATTAGCTGTATGTTACGTTAAAGTGAAAGTATATAATTTATCTGTTTCGATAAACACAATAAATATAAACCAAAACAAAACGCGAAAGTGTGGAAGAGATTAGTTTAACATTTTCCATTTTTTTAATTTAAGTAAAAAAGCTGAAAAGAACTGCAAACGAAACTAAATGCATTCTTTTGTGGATTTTTAAAGTTAACAAAATAATGTTCATACGAACACGGAGTCTGTCCAATGCATTTCGATAGTTTACAGTATATGTCCGTATAAATATAATCAGTGACTGTTTAGACCGGTAGAAAAATCAAACAGTTTAATTTCAAATGTCGGTCAAGGAAAAATGAAATTGGCAGCATTCGATGGCCCATGCCCGAAAACCCGCAGAGGCGCGAAAAATCTCCCATAAATCTCTTACGCAAGCCGAGTTATAGCCAATTTTGTCCCAAATTTCGTTGCCATGGCAACGGGGGTCGGTCGGGAAAAAATGCAATTGGCAGCGTTCGATGGCCCATTCCCGAAAAACCCCTATGGGCGCAAACATCTCCCAAAAATCTCTTACGCAAGCCGAGTTATAGCCAATTTTGTCCTAAATTTCGTTGTCATGGCAACTGGAGTCGGTCGGGGAAAAATGCAATCAGCAGCATTCGATGGCCTATCCCCGAGAACCCCCCTATAGGCGCAAAAATTTCGCGAAAATCTCTCACACGAGGCGAGTTATAGCCAATTTTGTCCCAAATTTCGTTGCCATGGCAACGGGGGTCGGTCGGGGAAAAATGCAATCGGCAGCATTCGATG
>Ga0209367_1012592_pt1 | contig 11022 bp, 4 predicted proteins | sample WorMetLIZISLAND2_FD_187412 | JGI IMG/M metagenome (GOLD analysis project Ga0209367, IMG submission 187412) | Marine gutless worms symbiont microbial communities from Max Planck institute for Marine Microbiology, Germany - Olavius geniculatus... ... | reverse complement strand
GAGACGCAGCTGACCCGCCGGCTGACTGACGGCCTTGCCGGGCGGGCGGGCGGAACGACGGCGTTTATGAATAGCGATGCTTATTAGGCACACATACGGCCAGCTCCTCAGTCAACGCCGGACCAACGCGCAGACACGCAGCAAGGAATTGTCTGACTGCTAGCAGACACAGCGTCTAGGCTGGACTGCAATAAACACTGTACTAGAATCCACTGTGATTTCAGTGATGACAGAAAAGAGCATGGGCTGAAGATTAGTTTGCATACACTCACATGTAGGATGGACTGCGTGACTCTGCAGTGTAAAGAAAGCGTAAGATCGATCTGCGACAGTAGGCCTAATCATAGTATCATATGCGTGTCATGTTTTTTTAGTGGTGTTGATTATGAAAACAGATTGGCTGCTAAGTGATTTATAATGAATCCCGTTTCTCTGATTGTCTGTTTAAACTGTTTAAATTTTTGTTTTCCCTGACCGGCATGACGTTATATTAGTACTGGTGGCCGTGCGAAGCGCATAGCAATATAAAACGCATGCGAAGAGATGCGCAAATACTATTAGTTGAAGAGCATGATATTCTTGACGACAGCTAATCTATCAGCCATGGTTGGTGTGTAAGATTGCGCGCTTGTTTCCGAAGCCGCATTGCTACTGTACTGCGCGGAGCCGACTTGCATTCCCACCAAGGCATCGCATGCGACAGTCGGCGGCCGGCTGCATAAGCGAACGCTTATGAAGACGAATGATTCCTGGTTGGCATATGAACCTGCGTCGGTCCTATACTGCTATGCATAGCACTGCAGCAGCTGTAACAAAGCCGCCGATCTACCGCGTGAACCGAGCAGCGCCACGGTCCATCCCTCGTCACTGCAGTGCAGGAATAAACACAAGAATCACGCTGTATTCATTGCAGAGAGACGGGAGATACGCCGAGAGAAACAGTTAATATTATGAGCGAAAGTTTAATAGATCGCGTGTGTCAGATTCAGTGGACTCTACGCTTAATGACTGCGAGATACGCTGCAGCCTGGGGCGCGCGGCTAGGGGTGCTGCAGCCAGGCCGACAGTCTAGACGAGAGAGACCGCGTGTGCGGCATGAACTGTGGATTTTCTGTGAACTCTTTTGTTTTTTTGTCGCCTAGTTTTCTATTACATGTATATGCGTTTCTTTTATAATAAAGAACCTGACAGCGTGTTAGTTAGAATTCATCAAAGCTACTTGCTATTGTATGAAACCTCCTGTATAATTGTGTAATCACCACGCTCGATGAAGACACATTTCGCGCAAAGTAGCTAAGGAAACCAGAATAGAATGTCATTTTTTTACAATTTTTGAAAAATCATATCCGACAGTTATTATACTTACACGTAACACTGTGGCTAAGCATAATTGCTTAGGAATTAAATTCGATACCAAAAAGTTTTTGACATGATGTTTTCTTTATTTTCACGGGAAAATATAGGCCTACAATTTTCCTAATACTTCACAGTCAAAAATGTTATCGTACTAAAGTCATTTACGAATCAGGAGCAAATCAATGCTTTATACAATGATAGAATTAGCTGGCTGGAGTTTCTGTGTATGTGCTATATGCTAGTCAGTCGACGATTGTCACGTACTGGTTTTAGTGGAGCCAAGAGTGTTGTTATAAGATAATAAGACACGATTTCACATAGACTCATGCATGTATTCGCGCCGCGCTCTGCGCAATCACGCTGGACACCAGCTATCGATCAAAACATACGCGCTGACATTTTACCGCACACAGTAATCGTTTATATCCAAATTCCACTTTCTTCGATTTGCTGTAGATTTGTTGTAGCCTACAACATTGGCGTAGCCAAAAATGGAGTTGGCAGGGGCGGTCTGAGGCCCGAAAAGCCGAAGATCGAGGCCGAAAGCTGAGAGCGGGGGGTGGGGATTTTGAGAAGGGGGCAGTGAGCTTCCTACCCACCAGCTAAGAGTTTGGGGAACGCTGTAAGTTCCCCCCCAGCGAGATCCGGGGCGTGGAGCCACGGCCACAAACGTTTTTGGCCACAAAAAGCCCTGAAAACGTTAGTTTTACTGCCCAAATTTGCATATTTTTTGAGCTCTGGCTGCACAATGCACATGCACCCCTGCACCTCCGTGCCTGAGCCTGTGGTACAACAGGCTGTACAGCGACTACACAAAAAGTAAAAAGTCAAAAAAACTACAACATTTTGACAGCTTGTGGCACAACTTAGTTGTTCGACGACAAATCGAAGTAGTGGAATTTGTACTTGCACCGCGTCTCAAGAAGCCGCCGCTATGCAATGACCGACGTCGTGAAAACTGCGCTTCTCTACGACATTCTATAAGTTGTCAATCGTCATGTAAAGCCACGGTGACGGTCATATCGTCTAGCCGCATGGGAACGGTCTCACTTCGCCATCCATCGTATAGGCTCCGTGTACACACCCCTTAATCTCGTCACCACAAGCGCGTCGGCCAGAACATCGTCGCAAAGACAATTATCCAACTCGAGACCGATGGGCGAGTACAATGACACTGTGGGGTCTAGACGCCATCTCTCGCGATGTAGCTTTTTACGCGCTACAGCAGAATGCTTCGCGCGTCTCAGCTATGGCCAGGCGTTTGTCAGTGTGTGTGTGTGTGTGTGTGTCTGTCACACTCTGCAGCCCTATCAAAACGGCGCAAGCTAGGATCACGAAATCTTTACTGTGGGCTGCCACAAAGACTCGTTTTTTTGTGACAGGATTTCGTGCTGCTGGGTGGAGGGGTTTTTCTCAAACGAGAGCGTTAAAGAGGGATACCCCTTAAAAGTCTTTGTTTTACTACTACTGGCTCGTTTAGCGTGAAAACGGTTACAGATAGGCAAAGACGTGCGTCATAAACAAGCACTGGCGACGAGCTTTTCAAAGGTATCAACAGCGATGACCTTGAACGACCTTAAACTTTTACAATAAAGGGTTTTAGTGGATTTTTTTGCAATTTCTGGCGGCGATACACTTTTCAATAGTGAATTGCGCCGAAATGGCTGGAGATATACCAAAACAACTTGCGTATGAAATTTTTAGCATTAAACGTGAATTTTGGCAACTTAAGTCTCGATCCCTTAGTTTTAAAAACGCTTGTGCACGCGGGCGTCATAAAGAGCACCCCCTATAGGTAATTATTTATAGGTGGTTATAGGTGGTTATTAACTAGTTTAGCGTGAAAACGGTTGCAGATATGTACATACATAATAAGCACTGATGACGAGCTTTTTGATGGCATTAACAGCGATGATCTTGAACGACTATGAGCCCCCATAATCGGGAGTTTTAGTGTTTTTTTGCGATTTTGAACTGCGGCGCACACTTCAAGAGTTAATGGCAACGAAATGGCTGGAGATAGACCAAGACAACCTGCGAATAAAAACTGCTTAGGCTGTCGCGCGTCTCAAGAGCTATGCTCAAATTACTTGTATGTTGAACGAAACGCATTATACATGTAGTTCTTGAAATAACAATTTTATACGACGTTCAAAATTTTGCCGGTTTTTTTTCTTTTCGACTTCCGTTTATTTAAAGTCCGAAGTCATGAAATTTTGAACAATCAATCAATAAAAACTCATTCAAACTTATAGGTCGCCATTATGTTGCGAACGAATCAAAGACGTAATGCTCATCAAAGCTTGCTGCCTGTGAACGCCAATGTGGACATATTTAAGGTGCTTCCGTCTTTTCAAAATATCGGAACATCGTCATAACTGTGCGTTGCAGTTTTTTGTCGCACGTCGACGTGTGGACGCTCGGCCTACTTGCTATGGTTGATGTTGATGGTTATAAATTGGCGCATTGACAGCGCGGCGTGAAACGTGCTGCATCTTCGATTAGGTTTGCCCGTCTGCTGACCGCTGTAACGAAGTGATTGCGATTCATTTAGTCAGTCGTACGAGCGGCGGACTGACCGAAGGCGTCTGTATATACGGCGGACTGGCGGTGGACGCAGATGGCGACCGCTTGAAAGCGTTTTCGTATATATGCGTTTATACGGGCGCGCGGCGGCGCAGAATGAAGCAAGCGGACTATTGAACGCTGCTGCTGCTGCTGCTGGTCACATCTCAGCCGTTGATGACGTAACGTGACGTCACTGCAATCCGCTACTACGTCATCATTATGAGCCACTGACGTCACTCACCGTTCCGCTGTCGGAACCTTCGACAATTTGCCGATCGGTTTAGCGAATTGAGTCAATAATCGCTGCCCATCACGTGGCATCGCCGACCTCCCGGGCCGCCCTTCACGCGGCACTCAGTGACGGCGAATGGATGGCCAGGGCTACTGGCGGGGCTGCGGGCGACGCTTCAGTGACGCGCCCGGCTGGAACGGTCTGGCCGGCGCCGTGCGTAATAGATACAGCGCACATCTGGCTGAGTGTAGATAGAGATGCAGCAGCGTGAGACAGCTCAGTAGCAGTAGAACGCAGAGAGCGCCATGACTGAATTCGTCATTAGCTTTGACGTCGAGTCGTTGAGTTCTATGCCCACAATCAGCGCTCATCTCTGCTGTCTTGAGTCTTCGCGCTCAACGGCTGTAAGTACAGACAACAGTAAAAACCAACTTACGGAAAAGTGGGCAAACGCACATCTGGGAAGGAAAAACAACAGGTTTGGCGTAAAGGAGAAGGAGAAAGTTATGATGAAAAAAGATGGGGTTATAATAAAATTTATTATGCATGGGATAGCTGAAGAGAAAAAATCGGTAAACAGCGAAAAGAAAAAGACGTGCCTGTCCCAACCGCAAAAATCCACTTCACTATCTACGCAGTGAAGTTTAAATGCTGATGTGAAACGAGGTTAGAATAGTGTTTCAGAAACAAAACCCGATTTCTATACCAACAATTTGCGTAAGCGTGCGACAGAACCCAAAACTAAGAAACAAAATTGCGACCAAATGTATAGGTGCTTTAAGTGACAGTTTAATATAAGCAGCTTCATTAGATGTATATTTAGCTGTCAGTCAATAATTAACTAAAATAATAGTTTGCAGCTGTTACACTGCGACTTAAAGGGCAACGTAAGAGATTATCATTAAACAGCGGCATCTTATAACGGACATAATTGTTCTGTGTGTTTTTCAGCAGCGGTGAGGCATGAGTAGTGATGGAGCGCGGTGTGAAGCACTGGTACTACTCTGAGTGGAAAGACGGCGAGCAGACAGCAGTGGATAGTGGCGCCAGTCCTTGGCGAATACAGCCGCCAGCTGACGACTGTCACAGTCAGGACACGTGGACGCGACGTCAGACGACGTTGACGACATTCGGTGACGGAGCGTCGACCACGCCTCGACGCACGGCGACCGTCAGAGACGAGGCTCAGGTGACGTCCATGCGGGTTGATGGACGCACGTCTAGCAGTGATCGCTGGAACGGCGTGTCGAGCTCTTCCAGCGACGGCTGCTTCGTGGTCGGACTGAACGCCGGTCAGTCCGGGGACGTGGCGACTGACAGCGATCAATGTCGATGTGCCACACGCGCGCTGCTAGTCATTGATGATGATGATGATGATACTGATGACGTGTGTGACAGTGGTGCTACGTCGAAGAACTGCGGCACGACGGCTCCTGCTGTTCAACGTCCCTGTCCACCTGCAGCGCCGAGATCACGAGGCTGTACCGACTGCACAGAGGCTTCGAAGTCGTCGCTGAGCCGGAAACCAAAGATGGTCGTGAAACCGAACTGCGATCAGGCCACGGCGAGTTACTGCGATACAACGTCCGGCCGACGTCTTGCAAAGCACGATGCTGCGTCATTGGAGCGCGGCGCCAACAACACGATCGACGTCGACTGCGGCACAAGTGTTCCAGATATAACGCGTCTTCCAGACAACGTTCTTTCCGCCACGTCGAACATATCCAGGTCGGACACGCTGCAATCACGCGGTTTTTGCTCCGTGTCTGAACAGTCGACATCGTCGCAGAAAGCGTCTGACTCAAGTGACAGTAAGACCAGCTACGCGCCGAGACTGTTCTTCGCTGACGCTGGAGGAGGTTTGAAAGCGCACGGCAACGCTGCAGTTTATCGGACGGGATCGTATCACAACGGCATTGTGGGTGAAAGTGAGAACAGTGCTATCAACCGTTCTTCGTTGGCCAGTCAGGCGTCGTACGGATGCACTCGCAACCAGATTTTTACTTCCGGCCTGGCTCCAAGCGGTGACGTGCAAGTAATAAGCAGCACTAAACTGCGTCGACGTTATTGTGCGTGTTTATCATCAACAGACGGTTGTGTCTGTCGTCTAGTTGTGTCGACAATCACGTCGTTCGTCGCCGGGTGTCTGGCGTTCTTCGCGGCACGCTACCAGCTGCGTAGTTCACTTCCGGTCACTGTCGGAGTGTCGGTGAGCGCGACTTCCGCTATGCTAGTGGCGTTGCTGTTGTCGCGGCGCTGTCGTTGTGTGGTCGCCCTCATGTTGCCGAGTGTCTCGACGGACCGCGGTCGAGCTGGCTGCGTTCTGTTGACCGTGGCGGCACTGATGTGTGGACCAGCTGTTAACATCGAGTTCAACGTGCGAGAGATGGCGCGCTCGATGACTTGCAGCGCTGACGTCGCATACAACCAGACGCTTCTGCTCTTACAAGTAAGCTTCATGACACACGCCAGTCAATTCAGCACCATACTGAATCAGTATACTGGGCAACAGGTTGCGCAAAACTGGCCGTGCCAACGCGGGTCATAAGTCAGTGTCCCACTTCTGGGCAGAACTCCCACTTCTATACGGTTAGACTTCTACGAAAAAACATGTAAAAATAAGAACTCATTACACTTAGTTTTGGCTTTGTAGTCTAGTCTTGCTTAATTTTCACATCATGCATTTTTCTCTTCAGGAACACACCAAGTATAGTGTTTGCTTTTTACGCTCACCAGTTTCAGACCACGGACCAGCAACGTGCAAGCACTGAAATGTATCCTTGATTGCCAAACTCATAGAAAAACTGTCGCCGCAATTGACACCATCTTACTTAAGCGATCAACGTTCTATGCTTCCTTATTCACCACAGAAGTAGTAAAACAAAAAAAACAGACATAAATTGACATGCCCGTACTTCAGTGTAGTGGGTTTAAACCTCCCACTCGGCTATATAATTTATCATTCTGGATATTTTAATGAAATCTGTTGTTTTCACAGTAATGTGCAGCATCTGCACTGCAGTAGAAGTATAGCCTAAGACCCTATAGCCTATCGATGCGTTGTTTGTCGTGCAGCCGTTTGACTCGCTGTTAGAACGCGTCTACATAACGATGCTGGACCTGGACTCGGCGGTGGCCGAGGTTGAACGAAGTCTCCAGGTGCTGGACCACGGTCTAGAAAACGTCGAAACCGACGTCCACAACGGTCGACTGCAACTCTACGGCACCGGCAAAGTGAATGCAGTCTAGTTAGAGTTTTTTGTGACTACATGGATATGTGTGAACATGACTTTAATGCTCAGTTCACACCTAAGACGCCGACGCGACTCAACTCGTCTCAACTCGCAACACGTGAATTAATAGCGAACGACAAACATAGTGAATAGTGATAGGCTGCTATTATTGTGTCACGGTTGCAATCCTGATGGGTAACGGAATAGGCATAGTCTAACGTTTGTGTGGTTAAATTATGGTGCTCGAATACGGTGCGGTGGGATTAGATACGAGAAACTAAAACAACTGGAGACGACAACTGCATTCATCGTTAAATAACGAACTTGCGGAAAAGTTTTATTTTACCGCAGGGGTTCGCACGCGCTGCGATAAAACTAACAAAAATTTTGTACAATGTCGTACGACGTTTTAGAGTTGTTGTAAGTTGTTTTATTCCATTTCATCATATCCGACCGCTAGCAGTATAAAATGCGAACACCCCATGAATCTGCAGGCAGTGGACTGTGCATGTGTGCTGAACGCTAGACTTGTCGGCTGTTGATCGAGCGCGCGTTCAACCAGTGCATGACGGGAATCCAGTCGGCCAGAGACCAATGCCTCGGAGTCATTGGCGCACTGGGCACGGTCTACCACCACGCCAGGCACATCCTCGACAGCATCAACCCTGACCGCTGGGCGCCCAAACACCAGCTTTTGCTCAACCAGCGGCGTCGCATTTTCGGCTCCACCAATTCACGGTATAAACAACACCGTTCTTTATACAAAATCGTTCTACTATGAAAACATCAAACGCTGCAATCAGCACTTTAACGTGCTGATGAAGAGTTAGTTCGGCAGTTATCAGCTTGCAGCTTTCATGAGGTTTATTTCCGGCACTTTCACGGGGTAGGCTAGGCCTACGTTGATAGGATTATCATTTTTATGAAGATGGTAGTAGGGTAGGTGCTAATTTTTTTTACAGTGGGCTTTCCGTTATACTTAGCGGTAAAGTTAAAGTTATATAAAGTATAAGTTAGCGGTTACTCTATTGCTTTAAGGCGTGTTCAAAGCGACAAAAATAAACTGAACTGCACTGATATATTTCAGTTCAGTTCAGTTCTGTTCTGTCGTTCTATGTGCGCCTTTAAAACCCCAGCACCATCCTGCGTACACCAGTGCTGTTTTACAGTTTTTTTGGGAAATGCAGAACCTAAACTTAATAATTAGTTGGCATTAAAGCCTTAATTATTAAAGGTTATGGTTCTACAATTTTTCAGAAGGTTTACCTCTGACAACGTGATTTAGAGAAACGCAGAAAGAATTAAGTTGATCGCAAATTTGACAATTGCAAAGTGCGTTATACGGGCAACATCGTAACTCAGTGGCAGTATTTGTATGTTGTTGGCTGATTTGCGTGCTTTATTTTGTTGTACAGAAGAGAGGACGAGCTACGCATGCCGGAAGGCGATGATAGCGACATCTGTGAGCCGCTGAGTACGTCAGTCGTCTGTCAGAGTCTTAACGACAGCGAGAAGTTATGTCAACCGTCCAAGTGGGCGGGCGACGCCATACAAGACGCCATCAATGCCACCCAAGACGCAATGCGAGACCTTCAACGTTCACTTCAGGCGCGACGAACAGCGGACTCAGGCTCGACGCCCAGTCGCCGTGATTCTGCTTCCGGTCTGACGTCAGCAACTGGTGATCACGTGACGTCGGGTGGACTGGATGTCCGGTTGAGGCTGGTGATCGTCGGTCAGCTGATCTACGTGGTCGGAACGCTGCTGCTCGCGTCAGCGGCACAGTCACACCTCGGCCGCTACCTCAGCTCCAACAGCTACTATAACTCGTACGTGACGTCACACTTCCGGTCTGTGGACGAGCGGTTCAGCAAAGCGACCGGGTCTACGCGGCTGCTGCCGCTGCGTGCTCACGAGCGTCCGTATGTCGCTGAGTTGACTGACTGGAAGCTGGCGACGTTTGAGCAGCGTGCGGCGTGGCGCGGCTCCGCAGTGTTCGTGCTTCAATTGCTCATCAGTCTGGCTGTGCTCGGCTTCGACCACCTCGTCTACTGGGTGCTCGTCGTCGTCACTACTCACGCCGTGGACGACACGTCGCACCGCGACCTCTCACTGCCGGTCCACGGAGACATCGTCGACGAGCTCATGACGGCATTCGTCGACAGACAACTTCAACCCGACGGGTCTTGGTCATCCCGCCGCTCTGCCGCCGATCCGACCGTCTGTCTGCCGTCACCAAAGCGACCGTCGCTCGTCGCGTTGCTTCCGCTGGTCGTTCTCAATGTCGTTCTGGCTGTGGGCGGGGTGATTCTAGCGGCCCGGTGTCGACGTACGCGTGCTTGTGTGTCCGGCTACTATTACCCGCAGAGGTCGGCCGAGCGCGCGGTCTACCTGTACGGTGTCATGACGTCACGTCGCCGGCGTGTGCCTCGCCTGCTTAGGGCGCTAGCACGCAGTCGAGCTCGACGCAATCACCGGGCTGTGGCGGCCACGTTGACGACGGCACGACTACCAGCATGCTGTACCAGACGCTCTACCGCCAGCTCGTGTCTGGTCTGTGGAGCTGGCTCGGCACAGCTCATCGCCTGTCGTCGCTCGACGTCGCGGAGTGTGACTGCAGGCGATGCGGGCGGTTGTCCTGCCATCTACTGCTCCGAGTGTTGGCATGATCTCGGACGTCTGTGTGCCGTCTGTCAGTATCCACCATCCTCGTCGACGTCCTGTCAACTTCACGACGTCGAGGCCGCCGTCGAGCTGCTGGACGCTGACAACGACCAACTGCAGATGCACTGTGCTACCAGCTGGCGATTCCACTGAACGAACTTACTACTAAGCCTCCACCCGCCGGGCCTTTGGTCATGTCACGTGCTGTGACCTTTACCTTTGACATTTTTGACTTCATACTTAATCAGTTCATTTTTGCCGCACGATCTACTGGCCCCAAAGTCAAAAAAATCTGTCAGAATTTCATAAATTGTGAGTTGTTTTCAATAGGCCTATAAATACATGTGCCATTGTTAAACGTGTGCAAACGTTCTCTATGCTTTCAGTGTTCTACAAGAACTGTGGCGTTGTAGTGGGGTGCCGTGCATGGGTAATTTTTCATTTTCATCAAAGTTTTGTTTTTGATTCTAATGTAAAGATATAACCTCAGTAGACAATTTTGGTCCTAATTTCGACATATCACATAAAAACGAGTTTCTGGCAGTCATTTTTACGCGCGACAGCAGCTACTGCTGTAACGCGTCTTGATTTAGCCGTCGCAATTCTGTCCGTCCATCCGTCTGTCTGAAACACGGGTGGATCAATCAAAAACGGTGCAAGCTAGAGGATCACCAAGTCTTTACCGTTAGCTTCCTGGAAAACTCTAGTTTCAGGATTCGTAACGACTTACGGCGCAGAGATGTGCAAACTGCGGACGCGTCAGTGCGTGGACGCAGATCCGGAAGATTTTTTTCCGGACGCTGACGGACGCGGATCTTTGATCAAAATCTGCGGACTGACGCAGATTCAAAAATTTCAGGATCCGCACATCTCTGTTACGGCGCCAGGCGGACTCATGTTGGGTTCTGCCCCAAATTTCTAATTTTTACGCGCGGTCCAGGGGCAGAGCCCCTGGTCGGGGGGTCAGGG
>Ga0209367_1012591_pt1 | contig 11023 bp, 10 predicted proteins | sample WorMetLIZISLAND2_FD_187412 | JGI IMG/M metagenome (GOLD analysis project Ga0209367, IMG submission 187412) | Marine gutless worms symbiont microbial communities from Max Planck institute for Marine Microbiology, Germany - Olavius geniculatus... ... | reverse complement strand
CAAAAAGTCATCTGGCAACACGAATCGCAGGAAATTGACCACGTTTGGGATACCCATTCAACATGAGCGAATAAGTGTTTCACCAACTATCCACAAAGCGCGCTGAAAAACTGAATTTTTCAAGGTGCCCTAGACGCGCAGCTGCCGCAAGTAGCGGAGGAGTACTGGGAGGAACTCCGCGCCCTGCGCGAGGAGGCGGAAGACATCGCCGATATGCTCGCCACACCGCAATCGCTGGAGCACGAATCGGGGTTGGACGAGGGCGTGGCGCTCGCAGCAGCCGATGGGCTTGCCGTGGTCATCGGGCACACCAAGCTAAGCCCGGGAGCGCCTGGACTGAGCCCCCCGTTCCCGCCGGGGACCTCGGAGTACGGCTGGAACACGGACCTCGCAAGACGGATATTGCTCTTTGCCGAACAACAAGGGATTCGCTGCAAAGTCTTTACGCGTGATGTAGGTGGAATCCGCGGTGCCTACCGCCGGGTCGCCCGATTCAACCCCCAGGCCACGGTCGAGCTGCATTTCAATTCTTACAAAAAGCCAGTGCGGGGCACCGAGACCCTGTACGGAAAACGCGATTCCGAACGGTGGGCAACGGCACTGCAACGACGTATGGTGGCACTCTATGGCCGTCGGAAATCGGATAAAACCGACCGCGGCATCAAGCTGCTCAAATGTCCCAACTCGCAGGGAAAGTGTGACCGCGGGTACAGGAGCGTAACTCAGCTCCACCCATCGGCCCTGATCGAGCCCTTTTTCGGCCATGTGTTCGACGATGCCAAGCTCGGCAACGAAAAGAAGCAGGAGCTGGCAGAGGCGGTCGTCCACGCCTATGCGGATCTGGTCGGTACCAGTCTCCCGGATGCGCCGCGTCTCCCGGACCACTTTCCCGACCGGCCCTGCCGGGACCACATCGAGCTTTCCGACTACCCGCTCCTCAACGACCTGCGAGAGGTCTATCGGGACATCGACATCGAATTTCCGTCGCTGAAGACCATCACTCTGGCGCAATGGGCGCTGGAATCCGGCTGGGGCCATTCGGATCTGGCCAGGTTGCATTTCAACTTCGGGGGCATGAAGGCGATTGCCGAGGTGCAACGGATCTTGGATGAAATCCCCGCTGAAAAGGTCTGGTACGAGGCGAACGACGGCCCGGATTTCTATCTTCGGTTCCCTAGTCTGGAAGGCTTCATCAAGGGCTATTGGATGTTCATGGAGCGCTCACCTTACACCGGATGGCGCGACCATGCGCGGCGTTCGCCGGAGGACTTCATCCGGTTCATCGGACGCAAGTGGGCTACGGCGCGGGGTTATGCCGATACGGTCATCGATATCAAGAATCGGCTCGAGGCCCAGGATCAGGGACTGTGCCCAGGGGAGAGCGGCAGTGGCGGCGAATTCGATGACTCGATCATTCCGACCAACGCTACCCTATTCCGCCAGCTGATTGCGGAGTACCGACCACCACTGCCGGAGCTGGCCGACCGCAAGTTGGTGTTGCTTGCGCAGTGGGCGCTGGAATCTAACTGGGGCCGGTCCGCCCTTGCTGTAGCCCACCGGAACTTCGCCGGCATCCAGTGGCAAGACCAGCTCGCTGACGTCGCTACCCGCGAAAGGCATCCGAGTGCTCCCGAGAAAGGGTACTTCTGCCGTTTTCTCGGTATCGAGCAGTTCTTTATCGGCTACGCAGCCAAGTTGCAACGCGATCCCACCCTCGCCGGCTGGCAGGCGGAAACAGGTTCCGACGAGGCGCTACTGCGCTTCCTCGGCAGCCGCTGGCTCCCGAGCGATACCGCCTATTATGACAAGCTCAAAGGGCTGCACCGGCGCTTCACGGGCGGCCAACGCCCTCGTACACCAACCGAGGACATTGATCTGGACGGCTTCGTGTTGCATGTCGAGCGTACCAAGGAAGAACGTCGCGGCGGTAAGCGGCGCACCGTCGGTCGCTACCAGGCTTATTACAATCGGCGTCCGATCGGCGGGCTGAGGGGTATGACCTTCGAGCCACGCGGTCTCGGTGACAATACTAGATCAGGTATAAACAAGCGGAGGATAGAACCAGGCCGCTATCCGCTGGCGACGCATGGTGGGACCAAGTATAAGACCTACGGCTATCGACAAAGCGAACGCCATCAAGACAAGCCTCGGCCTGGTATCGCCGTTGGAGAGACCGAATCGCGTTCATACATTTTGGTACACCCAGGCAACGGCTTTCTCTCCAGCACGGGCTGCATCAATCTATCGAAGCCCCTCGCCGGCCCGGGCGGCGATATGTCATACCCGGACAGCAGACGCCGTGTCATCGACCTGATCGACGGTATGCGCGAGAAGCTCGGCGGTGATTTTCCGCGGACCAACAATAAGAAGATTCCCCGTTGCTGGCTGTTGATCGAGGGAGAGCCGCGGGCCTCCCATAGTCTTGTCTCCGACACCGAAGATGCGAAGGCGGCAGATATGACCCCCGACGATCTGTTCGAGCAGCTCGCTGCGACCATCAGTAAGCCTGATTCCAAGGCGTTTACCGCAGCCATTGCCGCTCCGCTGGTTGGACAGGCTGTCGGGCTCGACGCGTTGCGCAACGAGTGGGAGATGAATCTCTGGGATCCCTGGGCCGAGAGTTGGGAGGCGAGCGCCGGATTCGACCACGACCTGCGCACCACGGCTCAGGATAGCTTGCGGAGTGTCGCCAAACAGCTCTCGGATGCCGGGGTTGCGATCAACGATACAGCCGGACTACACAGCCCGCTGGTGGCTGCCGCAGCGAGCGATGCTGTAAATGCCGTGGCTGCTTTGATCGAACAGGGAGCCGACCCGGAGCTGTACGACAACTCCGGTATGACCCCATTGCTGGCGGCGGCGTTCTACGGCGCAGAGAAGGCTTTTCGCTATCTGTTCTTCAACGGTGTCGACGCGACAGCCACCAGTCGGGAGCCAACGCTGAGCGAAGACTTGGAGGACCTGATTGCCGAGCATTGCCCGCCTGGATCGACAGTTAGGGATTGTGCCGAGTATGGCCGGACAATGGTGCTGGGTGGACCTGATCGGATGCGCCCGTTCGACGCCATCCTGTGAATACTCTGGGAGGCGGAAAACCCAAGGCCAACACCCTGATTAAGCCTGTAGGATGGGCAAAGTGAAGCCTGTCCCTCCGGATGGCCTTGCGCGCTGGTCATTGCACAGGGCTTTCCGAGCCGCAACCTCTTGTTAGAGAAACATTTAAGGCGAAGCGTGCCCATCAAATGGCGATGGGCACGCGGCGCGCTATACATCCTCCCAGACCAGCGCGGTTCAGGAATCTTCCTGGAAAAACCGAAACCTTGAGCCCGCTTGTCGGGCGCTTGCTTTGCCCATCCTACTAAATGTCAACAAGACCTAATCCATCACTTTTGGTCTTTGCCTTGCCTGGCCCAGGTATCACGCAGGGTCACGGTGCGATTGAATACCGGCTTTGCGGGCCGGGAGTCCTGGTCCGCCACAAAATAACCCTCGCGCTCGAACTGGAAGCGATCGCCCGGCGCGGCTGTCGCCAGGCTGGGCTCCAGGAAGCAGGGAGTCAGGGTGTGCAGGGAGGTCGGGTTCAGGTCCGCGCGAAAATCCCGGCCTCCGGCACCGGGCTCCGGCACCGCGAACAGCCGATCATAGAGCCGCACCTCCGCTTCGACCGCGTGCCGCGCCGAGACCCAGTGGATGACGCCTTTGACCTTGCGGCCTTCCGGGTTCTTGCCGAGGGTGTCGGGATCGTGGGTACAGCGCAGCTTGACGATTGTTCCGGCCCGGTCCCTGACGACCCGGACGCAGCGCACGACGTAGGCGTTGCGTAGCCGCACCTCACCGCCGGGGATGAGCCGTTTGAATCCTTTGACCGGTTCTTCCATGAAGTCGTCGCGGTCGATGTAGAGCTCCCCGGAGAAGGAAATCGTTCGGGTCCCCCTGGTCGCGTCCTTGGGGTGATTGGGTACGGTGAGCAGCTCGGTCCGGTCTTCCGGATAGCTCTCTATTACCAGCTTGAGGGGCCGCAACACCGCCATGGCCCGGTGGACCTTGCGGTCCAGATCCTCGCGGACGGCGCTCTCCAGCATGGCCATCTCCACCAGGTTGTCGGCCTTGGTCACCCCGATGCGTTCGCAGAAGGTGCGGATGGCTTCCGGGGTATAGCCGCGGCGGCGCAGTCCGGCGAGGCTCGGCATCCGCGGGTCGTCCCAACTCGTGACCAGGCCCTCGTCCACGAGTTGGGTCAGCCGGCGCTTGCTCATCACCGTGTACTCGATATTGAGCCGGGAGAATTCGATCTGGCGCGGCCTGCAGGGCACCGAGACATGGTCGACTACCCAATCGTAGAGGGGCCGGTGATCCTCGAACTCCAGGGTACAGAGGGAATGGGTGATGCCTTCGAGGGCATCCGAGATCGGGTGGGTGTAATCATAGGTGGGATACAGACACCACTCGTCGCCCGTCCGGTGGTGGATGACCCCATGGCGGATGCGGTAGAGGACGGGGTCGCGCAGATTCAGGTTGGGCGAGGCCATGTCGATCCTGGCCCGCAGGGTCAGGCTCCCGTCGGGGAACGCGCCGGCCCGCATGCGGGCGAAGAGGTCCAGGCTCTCCGCCGGCGGGCGATTGCGATAGGGGCTCTCCCGTCCGGGCTCGGTCAGGGTACCGCGGTACTCGCGGACTTGCTCCGCGTCCAGCTCGCAGACGTAGGCCCGGCCTTTCTCGATCAGCTCGACGGCGAACCCGTAGAGCTGCTCGAAGTAATCGGAGGCAAAGTAGAGCCGCTCTCCCCACTCGTAGCCCAGCCAACGCACGTCCTCCTCGATCGCCTCCACGTACTCCCGGTTCTCCTTGTGCGGGTTGGTGTCGTCGAAACGCAGGTTGCAGGTGCCCCGGTAATCCCGGGCGACCCCGAAATTGAGCACGATGGACTTGGCATGCCCGATGTGCAGATAACCGTTCGGCTCCGGTGGAAAGCGAGTGGCAATCCGCGCATGTCTCCCCTGGGCCAGATCCTCGTCGATGATCTGACGGATGAAATTGGTCTTCTTCGGATCTTCTTTCTCGGGCATCTGGATGGGACCCTTGCGGCAGGAATCGGATAGACGATGCAGGTTGGGGCCATTATGCCTCAGAGGGTGTTGAAAAAGTCTATCTTTGCGCTTTCGCTCTGCGGGAAAGGATAATGGCAATTTCCTATTCCCTGCATTTTCAAGCACCTGCGACGATCAGAAATGGCGATCGTTCTCCGGCTCGTGACGGAAATTGCCTTTTCAAACACCCTCTCAGAGGCTGTCCAAAAAGTGCCGTAGTCCAGAGTCAAGTGTAGGCTGGGTTGAGGAACTCGCCCCGCACCTATCGGCCCCTGGCGTCTGCAGCCCAGGGGGCGGGGCTCCCGCGGCGATGGGTGCGGGGCCAGCTCGTCCCCGGCGTCCAAGTCGGGGTCGGTATCGGAATCGGGGGCAAGCCCCAATCCCGGTTGCGATCCCGATTTCGATTGCGATCCCGACCGACGCGGCCTTTCCCGCCCTACGGGCTCGGCGGCGAGCGGCGCGGGGCAGGCGCCTGGTCTATGGCCGGTTTGCTCCTTTTTCGCTATCTGTGCCTCTACCGGCAGACCTATATTTTTGGCAGACAAGTGCTGTCCGTATATAATTAAAAGTTTATGTCCTCGACGCTTCCAGGCCTATTGGACCCGTGGCGAGCCGTCGACAATCGCTCGGTTCTGGCAGGTCGTTTGCCCTTGTCGGGTTTGCCGCGGTTGCGGGGCTCGCTGGTGGAAGCGACGGGCGATGTTCGGTTCCGGCTTGCGTTTTTCCGTGATGACGCACAGCGGGCAGTGTTGCGATGCGAGGTGGCCGCAACCCTGAAGTTGCCTTGTCAACGTTGTCTGGAGGCATTCGAGCACAAGGTCAACACCGACACGCTGTTGGCGTTGGTTTCAGGTATCGACGAGGAACGTCACCTGCCGGAATCGTATGATCCCTTGCCGGTGAGCGACGAGCCGATCCGACCGAGGGAACTGATCGAGGACGAGCTGCTGCTGGCATTGCCTCAGATCCCGATGCACGAACCGACCGTCTGCGGGCGGCGGGTGCCGGTGGCGGACGGTGTGCGGATGCGATCCGGCGGGGCGAACCCTTTCGCGGTGCTCGCTGAGTTCAAACGCAGGGGATAGGGACACATCCTCGACAGATTACAGCCGTGCGGAACCCCGGGGCTCCGGCGGCCGGCTCTGATGTGGAGACAAGAATGGCAGTCCAACAGAATCGGAAGACTCCTTCCAAGCGGGGTATGCGGCGTTCCCACGATGCCTTGTCGAGGCCGACCCTGGCGGCGGATCCTACGACGGGTGAGATCCATCGTCGTCACCATGTCTCGGCGGATGGTTATTATCGCGGCCGCAAGGTCGTGGACAAGGGCGACTGACGGCAGTCACCGCGATCTTTAACGACACCTACCCGGAGCTCTCTGCGCCGCGAGCGAGCATATCTTGTCCGAACCTCTGACCATCGCCCTCGACGCCATGGGTGGTGACCACGGTCCCGCCGTGGTCACCGCCGCCGCCCTGCGGTTTCTGCGCAAATCCGACCGGACGGCGTTGATCCTGGTGGGGCAAGAGGAGGCGATCCTCCCCCATCTCGAGCGAGTCGATTTCGGCGAGCGCCTGATCGTCCGTCATGCCTCGCAAACGGTCGGCATGGACGAGCTGCCTTCCAGCGCCCTGCGCAACAAAAAGGATTCCTCCATGCGGGTGGCCCTGAATCTGGTCAAGAGCGGCGCGGCCGACGCCTGTGTCAGCGCCGGCAATACGGGAGCCCTGATGGCGACCGCGCGCTTCGTGCTCAAGATGCTGCCCCGCGTGGACCGACCGGCCATCATCACCGCGGTGCCCTCTCTGGAGGGACAGACCCACATGCTCGATCTGGGCGCCAATGTGGATTGTACGGCGGAGCACCTGTTTCAGTTCGCGGTCATGGGCAGCGAGCTGGTGACCGCGGTGTCCGGCGTCGCGGCCCCGAAGGTCGGTCTGCTCAACATCGGAGAGGAAGAGATCAAGGGCAACGAGCAGGTCAAGCAGGCCCACGAACAGTTGGCGGGCAGCACCCTGAACTACATCGGTTATGTCGAGGGGGACGCCATCTACCGCGGCGGCGTGGATCTGGTGGTATCCGACGGCTTTGTGGGCAACATCGCCCTCAAGGCGAGCGAAGGCGTTGCCAAGCTGGTGCGCCACATGCTCGAATCGAGTTTTAAACGCAACCTGTTGACGCGACTCTCGGGACTGGCGGCCAGGCCGGTTCTGAAGCGTTTCGGTCGGGTCTTCGATCCCCGCCGCTACAACGGGGCCAGCCTGTTGGGGCTGAAAGGTATCGTCATCAAGAGTCACGGGGGGGCCGACCGCCTGGCGTTCGAGAACGCGATCCACATCGCGGAGAAAGAAATCCACTGCAACATCCCGGACCGCATCGCTCAACAGGTGTCGCGACAGCTGGAAGCGGAACGGCGGAGGGCGACGGCGTGAGCCTTTATGCACGCATTACCGGGATCGGCAGCTTCCTGCCTGAAAAGGTCCTGACCAACCGGGATCTGGAGGCGATTGTCGATACCTCCGATGCGTGGATTCGCGAGCGCACTGGGATTCGCAAACGCCATCTCGTCACTCAGGGCGAGCGCTGTAGCCGACTGGCAGAAATCGCCTCCCGCAGGGCGCTGGAGGACGCCGGTATCGATCCCGTGGCGCTCGACCTCATCGTGGTGGCGACCACGACGCCGGACCAGGTCTTCCCCGGCTCCGCGTGCATGTTGCAGCAGCGCCTCGGCATCCATGGCGGCTGGGCCTTCGACCTGCAGGCGGGGTGCACGGGTTTCGTCTACGCCCTCGGGGTAGCGGACCAATTCATCCGTACCGGCAGCATACGGCGTGCGCTGATCGTCGGTGCCGAGATCCTGTCGTACCTGGTCAACTGGCAGGATCGCGACACGGCCGTGCTGTTCGGCGACGGTGCGGGCGCCGTGGTAGTGGAGGCCGGCCAGGAGCCGGGCATCCTCTCCTCGCATTTCCATGCGGACGGCTCCTACGCCGATATACTCCGGATTCCCGGCGGGGTCGGCGGTGACCCCAATGAGGACTCTTATCTGGAGATGAAGGGGACCGAGTTGTTCAAGGTAGCGGTCACCGCCCTTTCCAGCGTCGTTGAAGAGACGCTCACGGCAAACGGCATGCGGAAGTCGGATATCGACTGGCTGGTTCCACATCAGGCCAACTTCCGTATCATCCAGGCCGTCGTGCGCAAGCTGGGGCTGCCCCTGGACCGGGTTATCATTACGGTGGACGAGCATGCCAACACCTCGGCCGCATCCATCCCCCTGGCGTTCGACGTCGCGGTGCGGGATGGGCGCATCCGCCGCGGCGAGACCGTACTGATGGAGGCCTTTGGGGGTGGTATCACCTGGGGCTCCGTGTTGCTGGTGTACTGAGCCGGCGGGATTTTCACGGAAGATTTTATCCGCCGATGAACGCAACCGGACGGCGTTAAGACTAAGAGGCTGTCTAAAAAGGGACCGTAGGTGTAGGCTGGGTTGAGGAACGAAACCCAGCTGTAGACAAAATCCGGGTCTGCGGGGGTTCGATCCCACGGCTCCGGCAACAGATTGAGAGGCAAGGCAACATGCTTAATGGCGAGATCGCACTGGTAACGGGTGCATCCCGGGGGATCGGGCGGGCGATCGCACTGGCCCTGGGTGAGGCGGGGGCGAGCGTGGCCGGTACCGCCACCACCGAGGAGGGGGCGGCCCGGATCGACCGGACCCTGCGGGAGCAGGGATACCGGGGCCTGGGCCTGGCGCTGAACGTCACCGATCAGACCTCGATCGACGGCGCCCTCAAGCATTTGAACGACAACCTGGGGACCCCGACGATCCTGGTCAACAACGCAGGTATCACCCGCGACAATCTGCTCATGCGGATGAAGGATGCGGAGTGGGCCGAGGTGATCGATACCAACCTGAGCTCGGTCTATCGTGTGAGCAAGGCCTGTCTGCGCGCTATGATGAAGGCGCGCAAAGGGCGGATCATCAATATCACCTCCGGGGTCGGTGCGATGGGGAACAGCGGACAGACCAACTATGCCGCTGCCAAGGCCGGCATGATGGGCTTTACCAAGTCCCTGGCGCGCGAGGTCGGGTCCCGGGGCATCACCGTCAACTGCGTGGCTCCCGGATTTATCGATACGGACATGACGCGGGAGCTGGACGCATCCCTACGCGAGCACCTACAGGCCGACATACCCCTGGGCCGCTTCGGCAAGCCGGAGGAAATCGCCGCCATCGTGGCCTTTCTCGCCTCCGAGCAGGCCGGCTACATCACCGGCGAGGCCATCCATGCCAACGGCGGTATCTACATGAGCTGAGCCTAGTGCGGGCGGTCGCGTGAGACTGGAGAAACAGACCGAATCCGGACCGTCGAGGCGCGTCGAGGGCGGCGGCGCGCCTTTCATCCCGGACCGATTGTGAATAGAATACCGCGTGCCCTGGGGTCTCAGGGCCATCCATCTGATCTTGGAGGAAAGAAAACACAATGAGCAGCGTCGAAGAACGAGTGAAGAAGATCGTGGTCGAGCAGCTGGGAGTCAAAGAAGACGAGGTCGTTCCCGAGGCCTCCTTCGTAGACGACCTGGGCGCGGACTCTCTGGATACCGTCGAGTTGGTGATGGCCCTGGAAGAGGAATTCGAGACGGAGATCCCGGACGAAGATGCCGAAAAGATCACCACCGTCAAGGAAGCGATCGACTACATCAAGGAACATTCCGGTTGAATCTTGTCGCGGACACGGTAATGCGCCGGGCACCGGCGCACGACCGTTCACGTCATCCCTGAACACGGATCGGGGTAGCGCATGATTGGTTGACGGTATTGGTCCCGAGCGCCTTGATCAATGGATCGGAAGCCGACTGCCTGACCGTCGCCGACCGCGGCCTGCAGTATGGAGACGGGCTGTTCGAGACCCTTGCCGTGCGCGACGGCGAACCCTGTCTGTGGCACGCGCATCTCGATCGTCTCTCCCGGGGGGCCGATCGCCTCGGGATTCTCTGTCCGCCGTGGGAGCTGCTCCTGCAGGAATGTCGGCAGCTCACCGGCGATGAATTCACGGGGGTGTTGAAGATCATCCTCACCCGCGGCAGTGGCGGCCGCGGCTATGGTCCCCCCGAAACCCCGCAACCCAGCCGTATTCTCACGCTCCACCCCTGGCCGGACTACCCCACGGACTGGGAGGAACAGGGGGTCGAGGTGATCTTCTGTCGCACCCCGCTCGGTGAGAACCCGGTGCTCGCGGGCCTCAAACACCTGAATCGGCTGGAGCAGGTCCTGGCGCGCTCCGAGTGGCGGGATCGGGGGATCGCCGAGGGACTCATGCGGGACGGCAGGGGCCGAATCGTCGGCGGTACCATGTCCAATCTGTTCCTGGCTCGCGCTGGTCGTCTCCTTACGCCGCGGCTGGATACCTGCGGCATCGCCGGTACGGTGCGAGACCTGGTGTTACGCCTTGGCGGTACTTTCGGCATCGAGGTCCTGGAGCGGGACATCATGCGCGCCGACCTGGCCGCTGCCAACGGGCTCTTCCTCACCAACGCCCTGATCGGTGTGTGGCCGGTGCGGCGCCTGGGAACCCGGGAAATCAGTCTCGACAACCTACCTTGGGAGCTGCTGACCACCGTGCGGCGAGCGGCTTGGACACCCCACAACCAGCGAGGCTTCGCCTCGGACCAGCGAGTGCCCAACTCGAGCGTCGTCGCAAAACCCCAATAGGACAGGATTTACAGGATTCTCGTCGTTCCTGAATCTGCTACACCCGATCATGCCCTTACCAAACCAGCAAGCCCCCTTCACAATAAAAAAATCCGGGTCTAGATAACTTTAGCCACTGCGAGAGCATGCTAAGGTTATGTTATGCAAGGGAAAAACAGGTATTTCAGGCGTTCACACCTTTCGGAAGCCAAATTCAGAGTGATTATCCGCTCTTTTGCGC
>Ga0209367_1012588_pt1 | contig 11024 bp, 9 predicted proteins | sample WorMetLIZISLAND2_FD_187412 | JGI IMG/M metagenome (GOLD analysis project Ga0209367, IMG submission 187412) | Marine gutless worms symbiont microbial communities from Max Planck institute for Marine Microbiology, Germany - Olavius geniculatus... ... | reverse complement strand
CTTTTTGGATTTATCAACATCGATGACTTTGAACGACCATGAACCTCTCAAAAAGAGGTTTTAGTGAATTTTTCGCAATTTTTGGATGCAGCGCACATTTCAACACTGAATTGCGACGAAATGGCTGGAGATAGACCAAGACAACCTGCGTGTGAAATTTTTAGCATTCAACGTAGATTTTAGCAGTTTAAGTCCCGACCCCCTAGGTTCAAGGAGGCCGGCGCAGGCGGGCGTCAAAGACAGCTACCCCCTAAAAAGTGGTTATTTTACTGAAATTATCGCGTGTAGCGTGAAAACGGTTGCAGATAGATACATACATGCTGCTTATCATAACAAGCACTGGTGACAGGCTTTTTGGATATATCAACATCGATGACCTTGAACGACCTTGAACCCCTCAAAAAGACACGCATTTCAAGAGTGAATTGCGCCAAAATGGCTGGAGATAGACCAAGAGAACCTGCGTACGAATTTTTCAGCGTGGAATGTGGATTTTAGCAGTCCAAGTCCGGACGCTCTAGATTCAAGCAGGCCTGTGCACGTGAGTGTCAACGAGAGGTACCCCTGTATAAAGTGGTTATTTATACTCTGTTGGCTTGTCTAGCGTGTAAATGGTTGCAGATAGGCACAGCCATGCTGTTTATCATAACAAGCACTGATGAGGAGCTTCTTACTAATGTCAACATCGATAACCTTGAATGACCTTGAACCCTAAAAATATTTATTTAACGTGATTTTTTGGCGATTTTTGACTGGAAAAGAGTGAATTACGACGAAATGGATGGAGATAGACTAAGATTACCTGCGAACAGGAACTGCTATAGGCTTTCGCGCGTTTCGTGAGCTTTGCTCAAATTACTTGTCTAGTTAAACGGAGTTGCTTTTGCAGCGCAGCAATTTTGCCTATTCTTACACATTTCTTCATAGCGTGGTCTGTCATCTGTTGCCTGTCTGTCACATTCGTGTCCCCATCGGAAATCGTTCGACGGCTTTAGATGCCACTTCGCAGATACAACTAGAAATTTGGGGCAAAGCCCAACGTGAGTCCGCCCGGCGCCCTAAGTCTGATTAGGGGAAAAATTCATGAAGGTGAAATTCCTCCAGTGGCAAAGTCACGTGGGATGAAGTCCAATGCATTAGCATACGCAAAACGCACACTAACGACTTAGGGTAGGTAAACATTAGCCACGTGATCTCAGGTGTTTGTGGACCAAAGTTTAGCAATTTTTTGGTTGAACGCCGGAGAGATAATTAACCGTGTTTGATAACGCCGTTTACAGCTCGTTGACATCTCTATCCAGTCTAGAGATATTTGCGGTCAAACTCGAAAGTTGTCGTAAAACGTACTAAATTTTGGACGTTTTTTGTCCTCCGAAATTTCGAGGGGCCGGTGCTCCCTAAAAGTTGTACCCGCGTTATCACCCCCATCTCGCAGCACGTCACGTGGCAAAGTTTCTTGAAGCTACTCCCCCTGGCTCCAAAGTTCTCGCAGCTAATACGCTACATTTTAAGCCAATTTTTGACCCCCTTTTTAGAAACATTGTAAAAAGGACCCCCGTCTCCTGTGGAAGGTGCGCCAGTAAGACTTGGTCATTTTGTGTCGCAGCACCCCCTAGGGGCTAAAATATGGTCTTTCGAAAAAGGCGTTTTAGGTGGGTACAATTTCATATCGAGATCTCCAAGGTTACTGAACCAAAGTTCACCGGACTTGTTTCACCTAACGCGAGAGGAATCATTGTCGATCGAGTACTTGTCCGATTTTAAATATCTTTATCCCTTTTTGAGACATTCGCCGCCAAACTTCGAAGTCGTCCGAAATTGGGCCAAATTTTGCATTTTTTGGCTATTAATTTTTTTGGGGGTGAGCCCCCGAAATTTTGAAACAGCATTATAAAATTCGGCCTAGTACTGACCATCGTGCAAAATTTCACGCCTATCGGCCGACGCATTTCAGAGATCTAGCGTTGAACAAAAAATTGTAGCAAAACATAAACAACCTAGAAATTTGTGCAGCCGTTTAGCTAATATAAACGAACGATTTCGCCTTCTACCAAATTACTTTAGTAACTGATTATATTACTTCAGTCTGGCGGTATATAGGCCTACTTACTGCTGTATAGCGTATTCGACGGTTTGGCAGTTATGTGTGGCAAAGATGATGGTGGAAGTGCCGAGTGGGCGGAACTCCGTGACGTAGTCGAGTGATTGACAGGTGACGTCATCGTACGCTGCGTTCGTGTCCTCGTAAGTGTCATGTACTGGGCTGGGGTACTGTAGCCTTTCTGCTCTGCTTCTTTCCTGCAGAACAATTAATAACAAGTTTCCACAACGAAGCTGGCTCGACGAACCAGCTCGTCCAGCGCTAATCCAGCACTCATCAAGCACACGCCAAACGCTCATTGAGCTAGCTTGATAAGTGCTTGATGTGCGCTTGATGAACGCCTGATAAATGGGATCGAAAAGCTATGCCATTGCAATCTACATACTTGAAACGGCTTGATGAGCGTTCGACGAGCTGGCTCCTTGAGCCAAATGGCTCTTCGAGCCAGCTTCATCGTGTAAGCAGCCTGTAAGTAACTACCGGGTAATAAATAAAACTTGTGCCTTCACTTAAACCTACCAGCGTTGTTTAAAAGCCTAAGGTTGTTTATAGTTCTTCGTGGAAACTCGTCTAAAAGCAACGGAGCGTCACCTGCCATACGGGATCACGTAGTGTTTGTTACGTGCCACCCGACATAGGTGAACGCGCCCCGCCTTGACCTGCAGACACTCAGTCAGCTGGTATTCGATCAACCTACCCCAGAGGGATGAGAGGCTAAGTTGGCCTTGGTGCTTAGTTACATACCGAAATGGTTTACCTGTCCATAGACAGTGACACATCCAAATAGTAAGTAAGTCTAAGTACTTTATAGCGACCCGAACGTGTGTCAAACCCATGACCTCTTGATCGTAATTCCAGCTTCTTAAGTCTCTAACAATTGCATCACCAAACCGCCGGTTTATACAAAACACTTCCGTCAAATAAGATTACTTTTTTACTTTGCCAGGTATCGCACTTACATGCAAATACCATTTAAATACCTAATAATGCGCCCGATATTTAATTACTATTCAGAAGTATTTAAATACTTGGCATTCCACTGAAAAAAAACTGGGTAACTTAAAAATACACACAACTTTACTTCAAAACATTGAACACTGCATTTGGAGGTGTATTAGAAGTTTGAAACATTGCGCATTACTGGCAAAAACTAGCAGGGGCGTCTACATCATATAAACCTTGAAGCAAATGCTCCAAGAAACCTTGGAGCAAATTCTCCAATAAAAAATAAGGGGAGGTTTTTTGGGGGAGTTAGGGAAAAAAATTAAATATTATAATTCTGCATTTTTACAGACATATCAGAGATGCAGAATTATAATATTCAACTTTCCCCCTTAATTTGCCCACAAAACCTTTCCTCCTAGGAATGTTTGTTTTACATGTACATGTATATGCAATTATCATTAATGCAGAATTATAATGTTCAATTTTACCTTAAATTCCCAAAATTCTTCCCTTGTAAAAAGTTTTTTTGGCAAATTAGGGGAAGGAAAGTGTACATGTAACACATCAAAAATGCAGAATTATAATATTCAACTTTCTCTTCTAATTTCCCAACAAACCTCTCCCTTAGGAAGATTTTTGGAAAATTAGGGGAAAAGTGTACATGCAATATATCAGAAATACAAAATTGTAGCATTAAATTCCTTTTTAATTTTTCAAAAAACTTTTTCCGCTAGGAATTGTTTGTAAAATTAGGGGGGAAGTTATGTATGCAATATATCAGAAACCTTCCCCCTAGGAACTGTTTTGAACCTTAATGGCTGAAACAGCATAGTGATATTTTTTGCAACCAGCTGCAAGTGATTAGAATATCAGAAGTGATAAAACAATTAACTTGTGACCAATTGCAGCTTATTGCAAGAGTGTCTGAATGCTAAAAGACCAGCATTGTGTGTCAAGACTGTCAGTAACACGCCAGTGTCAGTGATGTAGCGATGTCAGCCAATAGACTTGAATGATGACGCTAGCTCAGTTGTTTACTGGTGTCATTTTGTGTGAACTGATCAATACTCATGTTAGAACAATTCATTAGCAATGTACGGTTGCCTCATGACGCAATTGACACTCAAGCTGCTTATATCAATGACAACTGGCCTCTAGTAGTCTAGTCTGTGTGTCTGTCTTGTCTGTCAGCGTCAGTGTCAGTGTCAATCTGCTGCTGCTGCTGCTGCAGCTGATGATGATGATGACGACGACGATTAGGTTGCTAATGACGCTGTTACTGTTTGGTTGAGCCTCGAGATGTCACAAATGTTAGTTCTTGCTGTAACCAATGCTCAAGCTGTTCTCATGACTTACAATATCTTGCAACCAGAAGTGTTCTGTAACGCTTAGAATGCACCAAATTCGTTTTTCGCTGGGGATTCGCCCCGGGCCCTGCTGGGGAGCTCACGATGCTCCCCCAGGCCCCTAGTCGGCTGGGGAGGGGTCGGATGGAGAAGGGGATACCCCCTGCCCATGCCCCACCCCCTCGACGCTTACGGCGCCTCGTTTTCAGCGCTTACGGCGTCTCACCTTGAGTTAGGGGGAGACTTGCTCCAAGGACTTAGGGGGATAGACGCCCCTGATAAGTAGCATAGCACTCAAAAAATTTGCAATGCTGCAAATGTACCAGGACAGTTTTTTTCAGCAAGCATACAGTGACAGTTAAAAACCAAAACTATTAGGAATTTGTACTGCCACTATTGTACATCACTTATCGTGGTTTCATTTAGGACGTCGCGCTGTGACGTCATTATTACAAGGCTATAAATAATAGGCACTGACTTTGACATACTCAGAGAACAATCCTGAAATTTCCTAGTCGCAGAAGGCGTATAAAGTGCTAAAAATTTACTGTACAGTATCTGTAGTATTTAGCAGCGGCATTTTGTCATGTTTGAGAGTTTTAAATCGTTCGCCAGCGCGTTTGTCAGTTAGTGATGATGTTCGCGTTGGAGCACTGCATATACAGCAAAAAACGATCAGCCGCAGGCAAAACATTTTTTCGGACGCTCGAAAAGTTGTTCTCGCAGACTTTTTGTCTGAGTAACATAAAGTGAATGCAGAATATTACTGTGCATCATTGTCTGATTGATTACGATTAGTAATTCGCTGCAATCGACCAGATTTGCTGCAGAAGAGTGTCGTTCTTCAACATGACAATGCACTACTACGCGATATAGACCTGTTAAATAGTTAAGAAAATTAAACAAATGGGCTGGGAATTGCTACATTATTTGCTATACAGTCCAGACTTAGTTCCAAGTGATTTTTCATTTGTTTAGACCACACAACGAATCACTTGGAGACATTACGTTTAAGAACGATGAAGATGCACAACAGCATGCGTCCGGAAATTTTAACACGATGCCAACAAAAACTTAATGGTACGTGTTCTAGCCGACTTGTAGAACAATTGTAACATTGCAGTGAACTGCAGAGAAATTATGTTGTAAAGTAACATAACTGTCAGAAGTGTGTGATTTACTGTCAGTCCTTGAATTTATTGAACGACCCTCGTATAGTGTGGTACGACGTACGAACCTCGTCCATATAAGCACCTCGCACGATCTTTGCGCCGAAGCAGAAGTTTTCGTTCTGCGCCAGTTGAATGTGTTGACGTACGATGCTGGACGCACGCTGTGCACGCGAAACAACACGTATTGCATAAGTAAGTAAGTAAGAGGTGAATATTTTTGCATAAACAAACTCAAATATGCAAAATAAGCACAAAAAAATAAAAAACCCGATAGCCACAAAAAGTCAAAGCAGGCTGAATGTTAAACTGTTCTGCGCCATTTCCTAAGGTAGTGTAGCGACACAATCTCGAAAGACCCTGATGTACATCATAGCACTGGTAGTGTTATACCCGGAGTCTGCACTATTTTAGCTAATGTCTGGTAAAACCCTCCTTTCAATCGTCTCCCGACGGTTGATTCTCATCAACCATCTACCAACGGTTGATTGTCGTCAACCGATTCGGTAGGTCACTACCAAACGACGGTTAACGGTCAGTATATTATAAGGCTGTTGTAGTTAAAGCCTGGGGTTACTCTGTTAGCTCGTTAGCTCGTGAGAAAGTGATTGTTTAGTCGTGCGAGTTTGTTAGTCTGCGAGACATAGTTACTTGGCTGTTTTTGAGAAACAATGTGAAGATAAGCAAAAGGACCGATGCTGAACATTAAATGAACGAACATGATACTGTTTATACGTTGATTAAAACGAGAAAAATGGCTGTCGCAAAAAACGCTGTGCTGTTTGATCGTAAGATCGGTTGTCCAAACGACCGATCGACCACCACCAGCATCACCTGGCCCACCGTACACCAAGCGGTGGCGGCATCTTCTCATCGCCTGCAAGGCCATCGACCACAGTGGCCACCCACCCACGTCGCCTTACCACAACTCTAATAACGTCGTCGCGTCGCAGTTACGGAGGCCGTCCGTAACAGTAGATGTGGAGTAGGTTAAATGAAGTCTTAGTGTGATTATGACTCTGGCACAGAAGACGCGCTAGCTTCCGGCATTAACATTTCCCAGTGTAGTGTAGCAACATTAACATTTAATTACCTTGAAGGAGCACTGGTAAGTAGCACGGCTGTTGAGCTGTGATTGAAACGAATCGTTGAGTCTAGGAACAATGTGTCAATCGCGGGCTATATAATGAACGTCAACACTTCCTAAGGTAGTGTAGCAACATAATGAGTTAGTCACCTTGAGGTAGCATTGGTAGGTGTGCAGCACTGCGGCTGAGGTTCGATTGAAGCGTCTCATTGAGTCCAGTACAAGTGTGTCAATGGCGGGCTGAATGTTGAATTGCTCTGCGTCATAGTTCATCGTGATGTTCCGCTCCCACGCGTGCTGCAACAGCCGGCAATAAACTTCGTTTACACGATAAAACTGGCTCGACAAGCACTCGTCGAGCACTCGTCAAGCACACATCAAGCACATGTCAAGCATTTATCATACACACACCAATCGCTCATCAAACACTTATCAAGCCGGTTCAAAAGTATAAATTGCAATGACATAGCTCGTGGAGCATTCATCAGTCATTCATCAAGCAGTCATCAAGCTGGCTTGACGCGTGCTTGTAGAAGCAGCTCGATGAATGCTTGCAACATCAAACATGTTTCATTACTCAAGAGTTTGAAGCTACTTCGACAACAGTCATCAAGCACTTATCAAGCCACATCAAGTAGACCTACTCATCAAACCAGCTCGACGTGCGATACATTGTGTGGCCGTCAACTTACTTTGTTGACTGCATCCATGCGTTGCCATAGCAATAGCAGACGTTCTACTTGACTCGTCGTCAGAAGTTTCAAGTCATCCTGCAGCAAGACAATACTGTAATATATTATGGTGACCATTCATCTCGTCGTAAAACTTTCTATGATAGACTATAGCCGATTTTATCAATACGTGTCTGTTATGTTAAAACCATGAACGGCTAGGTTTATTATATCGTAGTCGTTATGTCAATACTCGGTCAGTGCTCGGTTTATTTCACGGAAAAAAATAGTCTACACTTGCAAATGTGGTACGCAAAATAGTTAAAAAGTGTTTTGTAGCATGGCGTAAAATGTATAAGGAAATGAAGTAAATGTTTTAAACGTGGCTATAATCATGTGGCTATAATGTGAAAGCTAGCGTCTAAAATTGCAGCTAGCCCGACGCAGCAGCCAGCCGCCAAAAGCTAGTATCATGGCTAAAGGATAGATGCACTCGTAATACGCTATGTAATACGTTGTGTAATACTGCAAGACAGCTAAATCGCTACTTGGGGTTATTTTTAGTACATTTTGGCAAGGCGTGGTCTTGGAAGAAAAAAAACAACACGCCGACGGCCGCATTTGGGTCAAGTTCGAGGACTCTGCGTTCACTGCGCAGTTACTAACCTATTCTCTAGGCTTTGGTAGCAATTTCTTGGCTAAAACAGCCCCTAGGCGGTTATTATAATTAGGGACTGCCTGATGGCCAGATGCGTCGACAAAACAAGAGATGTGAACACTGTAATAGAATTAGCACGAACACAAGAAGTTTTGTTGTTATCCGTCTTCCTAGCCCACAGCCTAGAAGTCTAACCACTCAGAGATGCGAGAAGTGTGACTATGTAGACGTCACTGACCTTCTTGCATAACTCTTCGTTTTCTTAATGTAAGAGAACTTTGCTCGCTTCTGACCGGTGCAGTTGAACTAAGCTCTGCCGTCGAATAAAAAGCATTTCTTCGAGTGAATTCATTTAACTACTGTTATTAGCTATTAATGTGATATTAGTATTAAATTGAGAGCATTATTACGGTGGCCATGGCCTGCAGACGGCTGGAGAAGTTTAGTGATAGATGAAACTGTAGACTGCTGCACAGGCTCAGGTAAGACAGCGGACTGTTTCTACGCACAACATATACACACGTCGCCATAGCAACGGTAACTGTGGCAACCATGTCACGTGACCACCACGACAACGACAACATAGACAACATACCAGACTTCTCAAACCTACTGAAAAATCTTTTAAAATCTTCGGCTTTTCCTTGATTTTCCATGCCACGGAAAGCCGTAGTCTCGCGGATAAAAAGTTTGGTCTTGGAAAGACCTAAGATCAAAGCATAAGCTCCTAAAAAGTCCTGGACAATGAAAGCTTTGCAGAGTTGATTAGAAGTTCAAAAAACAACGTGTAGCACTAGCATAACACTTAAGCCTACTTACTGAAATACAATAACGAGATAAATTTTAAAATGCTTGAATTTCCATACATAGATAGATATCTTTATTACGCCTCAAGGGCAGCCACAAACACAATTAAAACTGTAACAAGACAAGCACACACACAAAGAGAAACAGATTTTAAAAAAATAAAAGAACTGTAAAATGCAACCAAACACACAGACACACACACACATCCACACACACCTAGACATGGTCCTATGCTAAAAATAGAGTTCTGAACATGCATTAAAAGCAGACTAGAAAATCGACAATCACCCAATAACTGTTCAATAAATGCACAACGTCTTCTCTCAGGTAATTGTTTTATCCCATCAAGCTTCACACAAATTCTTAAGTAATCCAGACTGCTGCGATCACATGCACCAAATATCTTGTACAAAGCCCTGTTTATACAACTCTCTGCAGATAACAATGTAGCTTCAACCGGATTACATTCTGTATTTTCAGTAAATGACTACGTTTCAAACGTCGTCGAGCTGCGCGAAAGTCCTGGAAAAACTTTTTGACGATTGTGGAAAGTCCTAGAAAAATCCTGTAATTTTTTGTCAGAAAAAGTGTGGGAACCTTGACATACGCAATGTTAAGATGTGTACAGAGAAACAAAAATAAACTGAATTGACCTGATCGAAGTGAAGTGCCGGTTCGATTGCGTTTTAGAAGTGTACGAAGCGAGCAGACTAAAGTGAACTTGAATACCTCATGGACGTAGTTTAGTTTATTTCAGAAAAAAAATCACGTATTCTATACAATGTTTGCAAACTTTTTTTACTTATAAAAAAAAATAAAACGCGTTTTAATGTTTTTAAAACAAACATTTTAATTTTATAACTTTTATTCATGTAGCCATGATATCGGTACTGACTGTTGCACGGCGGGTATCGGCTGAAACTGTTTGATCATAGAGTCGACCGCGTCACTGGACATCGTTTCACTGGGCGGCAGTGATCGGGGCGACACCAGTAGCTGTTGAACAGCTTCCGCCCAGCCGTTGTTAACTCCAGCCACCAGCGCGTCGTTGACTAGCCGCGTCTGCTGCGTTATTACATCGCTCACTAGTTCCTGCGGCAGCAGTACACAAATTTACGACAGAAGCGATCAGGCCAATGGGTGCTAAAACTTCCAACTTTGCCTTTAAATTTTTCCAAAATGGGTGGTTTCGGTCGTAAATAAACGAAAATTTCACCGCGAAAAAACATTTTCTGACAATTTTCAAACAACCCAAAATTTGGGGCCACGACGCTACTGATGACTGTGGAACAAACTCAAATACCAAAATGTGTGTGGTCTATAGGCTTATTGGCACAGCCTGTAGTCTGATAGTCACTTGACTAGGCTTACAGAAAGACTGCAGCAGAGCAATCAACCGTCAACTTACTAGCAGTTGTGCGTCTTCGAAGAAAGTTAGTTTTGTCGTTATTACTGGAGTCGCCAGCAACTTGTCTGCATTAAACAAGCCAATACGTTATGAATGTAGCCCAGTAAACATTAGGATAAGATGGTCCATCTAACGAGCATTCTTAACTGCAGTAGGCTATATACACTTTTTGTCTATTTTTGGTTGCCATCTCAAACACTTATTTTTTTCGTTGTATTTATTTTGTCTGGGGTTATTTACAGCTACGCGCTTAATTAAATCACTTACTTAATCTCGAGTTAGCAGTCAATCAGACAGTTTAACGGTGTGCAGACAGACCGATGCAGTCGGCGGCGATGTCGATGGAGCGATGAATGTGTTGCAGATTGTTGTCAAACCATTTCAACTTGCTGCTGGGCACGGTGCGACTTACACCTGGCTTGTCTCTGCAACCGGCAGAAATTATACACAACATGTTAGCGCTCAGCTCATGATGACGCGGTGATCAATGGCATCAGCTCGCTACAGAGGGCGCCAAAATGTCAGATTCCGAAAAATCGCTTGTACAGTAGTGGGTCACTTTAGGGTTTTTTTTTTAAAAATATGCAGCGGCATCGTGAGTTAAGAAGTTGGCGAGCAGGAAGTAGCAAATTTTCGACAGAGAAGATTATGGGTGCTCAACATTTTAATTTTGCCTCTTCTAAATTATTCCAATTTGCCCCCTGTCTTCCTTGCCAGGAAGCCACTGCCCACATATATCCCAACTACCATGCAGTGTATCTCGCTGGAAACTACTATCGATCGTGGCAGGGGCCTGCAGGCTGCAGCTGTCAGTTGCCCCCCCCCCTGTTGA
>Ga0209367_1012587_pt1 | contig 11026 bp, 2 predicted proteins | sample WorMetLIZISLAND2_FD_187412 | JGI IMG/M metagenome (GOLD analysis project Ga0209367, IMG submission 187412) | Marine gutless worms symbiont microbial communities from Max Planck institute for Marine Microbiology, Germany - Olavius geniculatus... ... | reverse complement strand
ATGTCTAGAGCTGCGCCGTTAACTTACGCGTACATTTATGGAAAAAAATTTGAGAGTTTCGGGGGGGGGGCCCGGGCCCCCTGTGCTCCCCGTTGGCTGCGCCCCTGTAAGGGTGTCAACATCTATGACCTTGAACGACCTGTAACTCCCAAAATAATCTGTTTTAGTAAATTTTTGGCGATGTCGGGCCGAGACACACATTTTAAGAGTGAATTGCGCCGAAATAGCTGGAGATAGACCAAAACAACCTGCATACGAAATTTTTTGGCAATAAACATGGATTTTATTGCTGCAAGTTCCGACTCTCTAGGTTTAAAAAAAGCGGCACACGCGAACGTTGAAAAACAGTACCCCCCCCCCAAAAAAGTGGTTTTTTACTATTATTAGCTTGTGTAGCGTGGAAACGTTTGCAGATAAACGCAGACATGCTGCTTATCATAACGAGCATTAGTGACAAGCCTTTCAATGGCGTCAGCTTCAATGACCTCAAATGACCTTGAACCCCAAATTAGAGGGTTTAGTGTTTTTTTTTCCACTGCGAGGCCCAAAGAGTGTAGTGCGTAGAAAGACAACCTGCGAACCAAAACTGCTAAGACTGTCGCTCGTCTTATGAGCTTCGCTCAGGTTACTTGTCATTTCGTTCAGCATTTCATTCAAAGTTGTCGACAAATTTAAATCATATTTGAAGTTGTTCATTTTCTACTGCTTGACTAGACTACCACGCTTTATCGTCTGCATTTTGTGACGTTTACAGTGAATGCATATTACCGTACTAGGGACCTACTGACTTTGCCTGTTACTGTCGAAACATGTGAAAAAAGCTTTTTCTAAACTGAAACGTATTAAAAGTTACCTTTGCAGTACCAAGTCCAACGGAAAACGGTCTTGATTTTCAAGAACATTATTGAAATTGTTGCCGTCAGACGTCAGATTTTAAGCTTATAGACGACTATTTTACGTATGTTGAGATCATGGCGCATTGCCGGCTATAGCTGCTGTTAAACTGCGGTTTCTAAGCTGTGTTACTTGCTTACTTACTTATGATTCAGTGTGCGCGCATGCATGTGTGCAGTTGGCGTGGACGGCAGCTGTAGAAGTGTTGTTAGTGTAAGCCGAAGTCCCTCAGCACGCTCGGCTGAACGACGTCGCTAGACAAGATGATGATGCAGATGCCTCCCACTAACAGCTTCCTCAACCACCCGGCCCTCCACACCAACTACCACCAGTCCATGATGACCCTAGGCGCCGCCAACCCCGCTACCGAGCCCCCATCACAGAAACTGCTACCACCACCACCCCACATCTGGGGCAACTACCCTCCCCCCGTACCTCCGCCTTCCCCTTTACCAGCCACCGCTAGAGTTGGGTCGTCGTCGACGTCGTCGTCGGCGTTCAACTGTCTCGATCGGCCCAGCTCTAATGAAGTCGAAAAGTCTATACAGGGTGCGTCACAACATCAGCAACAGCCGTCCGCTGCGTCAATACCGTCATTCACTGCAGGTCAGTAGTCAAGCAGGTGCTTTTATGAGTTTTGTCTTTGCATTTTTCGCGCGGCGCGCTGTGCTAGCGCATAATAGCTGTCATAATTCTGTTTGTCTGTCTGTCTGTCACAACCCGGTACTGATTTAAGCCCGGGTTAGATGGAGACTTCTGGTTTACACAGTATGATAGTGTACAGTGTCTAGTTTAAAAAATCATTAGAGATATCAACAGGGTTGTTAGCAATACTGACCAGAAGTATTGCATAGCAATAGCAATACTTTATAGAAAAAAATATTGCATTACTGATGGCAATACTATTTTTCAAGTCAGTATTGCAATACTATTGCAATACTTTTTGCAATACTTCACTATCCGCTTGCCCCGAATAAATTTTGATTTTTGCTGTTGTGTACAACTTTTTGTCTGTCCAATGCTATGCGTAGCGTTGGACAGAGTATAAAATCTGAGCGTCCGAGCGTCCGTGCGTCCTACTTTTCTTAAGCTATCTTCCTTCCACCTTCCCTTTCCCTTCCCCTTTCTCTACCATTTTTTCTTAGCCTTTTGCTTCCCCTTCCGCTTTACTTTGCCCTTTCCTCTTCCCCTTTTTTCTTCACCTTTCCCTTTCTTTCCCCCTTTCCCTTCCGCTTCGCCTTCCTTTATTTTCCGCTTCCCCTTTACTTTACCTTCCCCTCCGTATTTTCTTCCCCTTTCCCCTTCCTCTTTTCCTTTCTTTATCCCGTCCCCTTCCTTTCCTTTTCCCTTCCCCTCACCCTTTTCTCTTTCACTGTCACTTTTCCTTTCTCTTCCCCTTTCCCTTTTCCTTTCCCCTTTCTCTTTTTTTCTTTGCCTTCCCCTTTCCATTTTCCTACCCTTTCCCTTTACCTGCTTTGTTACGACTTTATCTCTATATGGATATATACTGTAAACTGTCGAATTGCATTCCTTTTCTCCTTTCCCTTTCATTTCCTTTCCCCCTTCCACTTTCCTGTTTTTTTATCCTTCTCCTCTCCCTTCCTTTTTCTCTTTTCCTTCTTCCGTCTTTTTTCCGTGTCCACGTCCGTGTGTCCAATATTTGAAACGCCATATCTCCGTAACGGTGAAAGATAGACGCATGGTCACTATAGACCACGAATAGCAAGTCGACCCCCGGGAGTCGAATGGTCACGTGACCGATGACGTCACGTAACCCCAAAAGATCAACCTTGTGACCCCATTATCTCTGAGGCGCCGTATCTCCATAGCGGTGCAAGATAGACGCATGGTGACGATGGACCTTTTATAGTAAAGCGCTGGTGACGAATCGAATGGTCTCGTAACTGACAATGTTTGTTGTTTAGTTAAAATAATACAGAAGGATGAAAGGATCATTGCTGCTATACAATTTAAAATTAAACTGTGTGATTTTTTTACCGGTCTAAACAGCTCACTGATTATACGGATATATACTGTAAACTGTCGAAATGCATTGGACAGACTCCGTGTTCATATAAACATTATCTTGTTTTAAATGTGGGTTGACTATTATAGACTATGTAATGTGGTCAACCCAAAATTTAAACAATAAACAAGTTGTGTTGATATGTTAGTTTTCGTTCAACCTTTATCAGGCGATCGAACAAAAGAATGAAAAGAAACTTTGCGTAATTAAGCAGCGACCTTATGATTGTTGCATGATTGTGCAAATGTGTTTGTGTGTTTTAGTCACATTACTGACTAAAGACCAATTACTTACTTACTATTGGCTTAGTGGCGCAAAGTAGCATTTCCACTATACGATGGCGCGTTGCGTTGCGTTGCTTTGTTGCGAAAGCTAATAGGGTGTTTACACGATCCAGCAAACGTCCAGCAAACTTCGAGCAAACTTCCAGCAAACGTCCAGCATTAACACGTGTATTTTGAGTACATCTGCTGGAAGTTTGCTGGACGTTTGCTGGATCGTGTAAACACCCCATAACGCTTCACAGTCGAGATAGTAAAAACACAAATTTTCAGCTTATTCAATGGGAAGCATTTTCACTACAGCTGCGCGTTGCGATGCGTTTAAAATAGAAACGCCGACAGTGTTTCTATTTTTTGTTTACTATCCAAGCGACAGTATTTGCGTTGACCATTAAGAACGCTCAACTAACCCGAGTATGTCGTCAAACTGCTCAACAGACAGCTGAAAGTATCGCCGTGAAAAGCAGGGTCTGAGCTTAGCTCATGTATCAGATACAGATAGTCGCCCTGGTCATCCTGGTTGGCGATGTCGGGGTGAATCCAAAATCTAGGCCTACGTTTCCTTTTTACGCCGTAGTGCGTCATAGCCATCGCAATTCTGTCTGTTCGTCTGTCCGTTTGTCCGTCTGTCCGTTCGTCACACGGGTGGATCAGTCAAAAACGGTGCAAGTTAGGATCACCAAATCTTCACCGTCGGCTGCCTGCAGGAAGACTATTTTTATGATTCGTAAAACTTTTTTTATTAATTTGAAAGGGGTCACCACGAGCGAGACCGCTAAATAAGAGGAGGGTGGGAAAAATCTGCGATTTTCAGCCGATACGGCGTTGGCAGAGCGAGACAAGTAACGCCGTGTGGTAAGTACAAGTACAAGAAATTTGGGCTAATGCTCACGAGACGCGCGAAAGCCTATAGCAGTTCCTGTTCGCAAACTGTCAGTCTATCTCTAGCCATTTCGTCGCAGTTCATTCTTGGGGTGTGCGCTGCAGCCGAAGATCGCAAAAAATCAATAGAAACCCCTTATTTCGAAAGTTTATTGTCTTTCAAAGTGATCGATGTTGATACCACTTGAAGGTTTGTTGTCATAGGTAGCAACCGTTTTCACGAAAGACTGGCCAACAACGGTAAAATAACGACTTATACGGGGCTACCGCTCTTTGATGATCTAGTGCGCAGGTTTCTTTGAACCCAGAAAATCGAGACTTGGACCATTGAAATATATACATCTTTATTTCGTCATACCGACAGCAGCAACACAATATGCAGATGAAAAAGAAATAAAAGAAATGGACACAAAAAGAACACACACAAGCCTAAAACCTAAATAAAAACAGAAATACACAAACTCAGAAGATGCGATTATACAACAGAGGCATTAGCGATCTAAACAGAGTCGACTGATGTAATTTACTAAAAAATCTTGAACGTCTTTCAGCAATCAAAATTAACCTTCAATTCTGAAAATTTCATACGTAGCATTACTATGTCTATCTCAATTGGTTTGGGCGCAATTTGCTCTTGAAATGTGCTTCGCAGCCCGAAATCGCCAAAAAATCCATAAACCCCCTATTTTAGCGTTCACGGTCATCCAAGGTCATTAAATTCGATGGCAATCAAGAGCCAGTGTAGGACTTCGTATTAGTGATTAGGAAGTAGGCCGCACCGTTATTGAGATACAGCGACTTATTGGCTAAAAATTGCAAATTTTCCCACCCCCTCTTATTTAACGCTCTCGTTTGCAATGACCCCCTTTAAATTTATGGAAAAGCTTTAGGCGTACGATTCTTGAAACTAGAGTCTTCCTGGCGGCCGACGATGAAGATTTGGTATTCATAGCTTGCACCGTTTTTGACTGATCCACCCGTGTGTCGGACAAACAGACGGACAGACAGACAAACGGACAGAATTGCGATGGCTAAAACGCGTTGATTTTGATTTTGTTTTTCTGGACTTTCAAACATGCACCGGCTGTTGCGCGTTTACCTTTGCGTTAGCAGGGCTTTTCTTGTTTTCTTACGCAACACGTATGTGCAACAAGCTGCTGTTCCCAATTTTCGTCTTTGTTGGCCATATTAACTCGTTAATATTTTTTTAACAAATAATGTCTCCGTTTGTTTTAACGCGCTGCAACGCGTTCAAACGCAGCGCAACGCAACGCAACGCGTAGCCGTAGTGGAAATAGACCTTAACGGTTACAGGAAGTTGGACTTGCAATCGCGAAGTCGTGAGTTCGACGTCCGCTGGTTGTCACGACGTCCGCTGGTCAGATGGGTGACTGTCGGTGGACAGGTAAACCATCCAGGTATATAACAATCAGGGTCGACTCAGATTTCTATTTCTATGTGGTAGGTAAATTGAATACCAACCGCCTGTTTGGATGGGATTATGACGGGGCGCGTACACCTGCGTCGAGTGGCAGCTAACGTGTGTGATCTCATATGGCAGGTGACGCTAAGCAGCTCCGAAATGGGTGTCTGCATGGTGTGTGCCTATGGATGCAGGTGGTAGTCAAAATTTGCCGTCTCACCTGCCCGCCGGTTTCCATCACTACAGCGGCCTGTACTCGGACATGTACGGACATGTCCATCATTCTTCACGTCATCACCATCATCATCATCAGCAGCAGCAGACGGCGGTCGTAGCGCAGTCACGTGGCTTCTTCACGCCGCCCGACCTGCCTCCAGCCGGTCCTATATCACACCACGTCCATCTGCCGCCTCGTATTGACAACAGCGTCCTGACCTACCTGAACGACGTCACCGCAGCCAGCGCAACCGGCAACGGTCCGTAACACTCACTGATATTTCTTTCTACACAGTGGCGTAAAAGGGGGGAAGAGCAGGGTGTCCAAGCGCCTGCAATCTCAAATTTTTGTTAAAATTAGTAAATTACACCGTAGTCTACAAAAACGTGCCACTTTTTAGTCCGCCGGAAGCAACAGCTTTCGGAGCGGACTCATGTTTTAGCCAGGTTTGCCGTGGATATGAAATTTCCCATCCATATCCACAGATTTTCCGTGGATATCCACAGATATATTCATGGATATCCATGGATATATCATATCCATATCCACAGACGCCTAACCTGCGTACATGCAGCTCCCAATTTTTGCAAAACACAGCAGTGCAAGAGCGTTTATCCCCCGCGTAAAACATGACACAAATATTCCCCACTTTATATTGTTAAAAAATAAAAATAAAAAAAAACAAACACATATTAGCATTATCTTAGTTTAGTATTTCTCAAGTTTCGTGAAAATCTACATAGTTTCATTGCCCCTGTTTCTGGGGTACGATATGTCGTGTGTCTGTCGTCTGTCTGTCCGTAATGCATGTATTGTGGCTAAACAGTACGTCGTAGGGGGTCGGCGATGGTATTATTAGATAGGGCGACAGCGAATTTACATAGGCCAGTGATTTCCAACCGGTGTTCCGCGGAACCCAAGGGTTCCGCGAGCGTCTGCCATGGGTTTCGCAGGTGGGCAGTAAAATTGACCTAACGTGCAAAATCACGCCAGACAATGTCGTAGAAATACTCCGTATCATTTTTTTTGTTTGAAATTGCGTTTATACGCGTCGTTTTGCATAGACTTACTCTGTTGAATCATTTTTGTTGTTAATGAAATTTTGGCATATTTACATTTTATATGTGCCTGTGCGGTGTGTGTAGACATGTTACATCAGTCGTCGTCGTCGAGCGTGCTTAACTCTGCGTTGACGTCCGTCGTGTCCAAGTCGTGCAGACAACGCAAGAAACGCAAACCGTACACGCGCTACCAGACGATGATTCTCGAGCAGGAGTTCGTCAGCAACTCCTACATCACGCGTCAGAAGCGCTGGGAGATCGCCTGCCGACTGCAACTCACTGAACGACAAGTCAAGGTATAGGCCACACTATTTTGTGCATGCTATCCGCGGTATCCGTATTATTTTCAACACTGTTGCTAAGTTTTTGTTTGTTTGTTTGTTTGGGCGTAAAGAAAAAACCGGATCTTCCAATTGCAGCCGGCAAAAACTAAGGACGGGGGCGGCAAAATTTATTTCTATTTGTATTTATTTTTATCAGTGATAAATGTACAAAACATCAATTTGTACATTTGCTAACGGCAATATTTAAGGATAGCGCATTGAAAACAACAAAAATTACAGATGCTGATATCGCTCGCATCGCATTGACTGTACTTTCTATACTAAAAAAAATTATATGCAGGTTGTCCTGGTCTATCTTTAGCCATTTCGTCGTAATTCACTCTTAACGTGTGCGTTGCAGCCGAAAATCGCAAAAACACTAAAATTTCTTATTTTGAGCGTTCAAGGAAGTTTAAAGTCTCAATGTTGATATTCCTAAGCGCTCGTCAGCAGTGCTTGTCACACCTCACACGGTAGTGTGAGTGTTGTAAGGACGACCTTCAAATCTATGGGAAAATGCTAACTTTGACCCTCAGCCAACCCGAAATCCCTGAACCGATAGTCACGAAATTTGAATGGCGTGATTACTACCACCAAAACAAATTTGGGCTCAATCCGAACAGGGGTTTATGCTCCTCATAAAGGAGAATTATACACCTCTTCCGTGTTCTTATGTTTTTCTTTCTTTGGTTCTTGAACTCGTTTACAGACGAGTCCGTTGGACCGCTTTTTACGCTTAATATGTCAAAAGACGTGCTTTTGCGCAAAAAAGTGGCTTTTAAGGTTAAAATAATAAAATTCAATTTTTGACTTGATTATTCAAAAATTCGACAAAATTACAATGGCACCAACAGGGTACGGCAAAAAGTGGACCCCTACAGTTTTTCGCTGTTTTTCTCAGCAAACGTTCAGAATTTTAATTTGAAATTTTACAGTTTTATTTACTAAAACCGCCTAAATCTAACAAGTAAAATTTGATTCTGTTGAAAAACGACGAAGTTACAGATTTTTTAACATAACCGCCTACAGATTTCTCAGCATTCAAAAATGTTCGGGCTACAACACCAGTTTAATAACATCGTTGAAACAACACAGTTAAATAATGATCAGATGCCAGAATTCCATTGTCACTGCGAATGTTCAAAGTGTTCACTACCAGCTCCAAGCTACAACATCAGCCTCCAGTCGCCTTATTTGAAAAATCTTTTACAGCCTTGTCGATCGGTCAATGTGGCAGGTTGCCCCAGATAACCTAAAGCGCTTCCTTGAGTTCGGCGCTTGTTTTCGGCTTTGTTTTAAGCTTGGGGTAAGCCTCCAACATTGCACCCCATACGTGATAGTCCATTGGGTTTATATTCGGCGAATTTGAAGGCCATTGGTCTTTTGTGATGATATCTGGACAGCTGGCCCGCAGCGAGTTCTGTGCGCTGCGTTGCGTTGCGCGCTGTGTGTGCTGACGCGTCCTCCTGTTGGATGATGAATCCGGTGGGCAGCCGGCGATTGCTTTGAAGGAACAATAATTTAGTGATAATTTATAAACAATATACATTACTGATTATCAAAACGTCACTGTGACGTCATCGGCAGTAACGTGTAACCAGTTTTTGAAAATGAAATAACATTTTTAGCTTGAACATTTTTAATGCTGAAAAATCGGTAGGCGGTCATGTTAAAATATCTACGACTTTGTCGTTTTTCAACAGAATCACATTTTACTTGGCAGCTAGATGTAGAAGGTTTCAGCAAATAAAGCTGTAAAATTTTGTGTTAAAATCCTAAACGGTTGCTGAGAAAACGGCGAAAAACTTTAGGGGGCATCTTTTTTGCTGCACTCCGTCTGGAGAAAATTTAAAAATTTTTTAAAACTGTCATAACTTCCGGTGTGAGCAAGATAGAGTCGCAATTTTTGGTTCTAGTGTATGGTTTTCGAGGTCGGCCAAATTAACGGTGCCATTTATATTTACCCCCGTTTGACCCCCGTTGCCATGGCAACGAAATTTGGGACAAAATTGGCTATATATATCGGCTTGTGTAAGAGATATCTGCGAGACTTTTGCGCCTACACGGGAATTTTCGCGGATGAGCCATCGAATGCTGCCAATCACACTTTCCCCGGACCGATTTTTGTTGCCACGGCACCCTCGTTGCCATGGCAACGAAATTTGAGACAAAATAAGCTATAACTCGGTTTTTGTAAGAAGTATCTGAGAGATTATTGGATCTATATCAAGGTTTTTAGGAATGGACCACTGGATCCCACCAATCACATTCCACTGCGACTGACCTTTGTTGCCATGGCAACAAAATTTGAAACACAATGTGCTATACCTCGGTTTGCACAACATATATCATCAAGATCCTTGCATCTTACGGACGGAAGCGGGTTGAGGGTTTGGCAATTAGATGACGTCAGTTAAAGTCTGCCATAGCCAACCCTGATTTCCAGGTATAACGAGCAGCAGTATAGTAGGAGCAGCAGTAGTAGTATAGATAGGGCCTACATCCAACGTTCTGTACCCGACCGAAGGTATACTGTCCTGACTAACAAAAGTAAAAGGTAAAGGTAGCGTGCAGCGTTTTGATACAGTTCCAGAGTGTGACAGACAGACGGACAGACAGACGGACGGACGGGTGGGCTATAACTAAGACGCGCGAAGCATTCTGATGTCGCGCGTAAAAACGTTCAGCCTACTGCGTCCACGTTAAACTCATGCTGCGTCGGCATGATGCAGGTGTGGTTTCAGAACAGGCGAATGAAACGCAAGAAACTGAACGAGCGCGCCAAGCGAATGACATTCCGCGACGACGACGTCGATGACGTCACCACCAATCACCAGTCGGGATCGTCGCCGCTATCGTCGACGTCATCGATCTGCGCGCAGTTCTGTCAACGTCATTCTGCAGATGGGAACGCTCGGAAATGGTGACGTCATTGTGTATCACATATAGCGATGACGTCATTGATCTGTCCGCAGCAGCACACGTAGCGCGACGTCGTTGGTTAAAAAGTAGGCGAGTCGGGAAGTTGCAATTTTTCGACAGACTGCTGCAAATTTTTAACACAGGCGATCATGGATGCTCAAAATTGCCATTTCGCCTCCAAATTTTTCCAAGATTGGAGATTTTAGCATTAAATTTGCATTTTTAAGAAGAAAGTTTTTCAACAATTTTCTAGTGCTAAAATTTAGCAAGGGTAATTGCACCCTCTGCTTTTTTGCCACGATGCCACTGGACACGCTGTAACTCAGTGGGTAGGGCGACCAAAAGGTCGTGGGTTTGAAGCCGTTAGGAGGTAATAGATATGCTTGTTGAGTTCTTGCTATGTCGCTAATTGTGATGGTGACCGAAGCCGCTTCAGACTGTACAGTACACAGCTATTGCTTGTGACAGTGACAATGCCGTCATTTTGTGTGTAGGGCTATAGGATATTATATAGGCTGCTATTGCAATGTTGTTAAACATTGGTATTATTCTCAGGATCTAGGCAGAGCAGCGTGCGTAGGCCTATGTGTGTGTGCGCTTCTATGTATGTCTGTGGTCACATACACTGTGTCCCAAAAAAACATCCCCGACATTTTTGACTGTAACTTGAAAACCAGATTTTGATAATTTTTGGTTCGGATATTCCTGACACAATTCGCTATCCAATAATCATTTAGGTTCCCACCTCACCCAATGTGTGCTTCTGCACTACCTAGGGAAAGCAGATCAAGCGAAAAAAGTGTTGAAATAAACAGAAAACCTAAAAAAAACATCCCCGACATTATCGATCGTAGCTTGAAAAATAATTAACAGATTTTAATAATTTTTGGCAGAAATGTTTCTCACACAACTGGCTATTAAATAAGTGTTTTACTTTCCACTTCACCCAACGTCTGCTTTTGCACTACCTGGGGAAAGCAGACCAAGCGTAATACGT
>Ga0209367_1012586_pt1 | contig 11026 bp, 10 predicted proteins | sample WorMetLIZISLAND2_FD_187412 | JGI IMG/M metagenome (GOLD analysis project Ga0209367, IMG submission 187412) | Marine gutless worms symbiont microbial communities from Max Planck institute for Marine Microbiology, Germany - Olavius geniculatus... ... | reverse complement strand
TCCATTCTGTAGGCGCGATACCCGTCTTCCACGCTTTGTTACACAGCTGGTGTATTTCTTCAATCAAGTGTGGTCCGCCGTGTTTGATCATTTCGCCTGTTATCCCGTCATATCCTGGACTTTTGTGAACTTTCCTATACCTATGACAATGTATTTGCCAAGGCAAGAACAAGCAGTGAATGAAAGTCACACCAAAGAAGTCAGGACTATTTAGCTTATCAGTAACAAATGCTGTCAAAGAAAGAACCTGAATAAAAGAACGTCCAAAAAATCATCTAACAACAAGCAAATGAACAGACATCTTAATAAATAACTTTGTTATTTCAGTTAGTCAGTAAGTAAGTAAGTAAAGTAAGTAAAATGTGAATTTATATAGTACATAATGTTAAATTAACCTATAATGCACTCATTAGTTACTGGCGTCAACAGTTAACTCATTCGAAATAACTGACACATACATATATCACCTATCAAATATAAACATGATTGCCATTTGGCGTACTGGACTACTGGTAAATACTTCAAACAGGATGTCACGAAACACTCAATGACAGCACCAGCCACATCGGCCAACAATCGCACCGGCACAAAATATATGATCAGATCAGATCAGATCAGATCACTAAACATAATCCTAAACTTAACCCCAACCCTACCCCTAATCTTCTGTACTTGATCTAATCACATTTGATGTCAGTGTGGTTGATGCAGCAAGTGTGGTAAGGGGGGTGGGAGATTGCACAAAATACTGAAAACCATTGAAAAACCTAACCATAACTGAAGACTACCAAACTCAACCACAAGCATCAAGGTTGTTGTTAAGTTTTTGGTAAATAGTGCTACCAGTCGGTGTGGTGTTTCGTGACACCACTTGAAATGAGAACTAACTCGAGAACACTGAATACAAATTCACAACTCTAGGCAGTTCATTGGCTGGCACTAAATAGTAAATAGCAACTACCAAAAACTGGTAGCACTAAATACCGAAAACTAGGGTTCAAATGATACTAGCATAATGGTCAGTACTGGGGTACTGGGTATTGGGCAATATTTTTGTTGACTGAAATCCAATACCAACATCAGCTCACTAAGTATAAGTGGTCGCCGACTGCCGCTGTCCACTGTCTAAGCCGCGAGCAGTTGGCGGACGGCAGTGACCACTATAGAATAATAATTATCTCAATTTGCTATCAATCAGTCATTGATTCAAGCACAATCCATGCATCATAAATTAAGTCTAAAACACATCTTTCACTAAGCGTTTGATTGCACGGAGTCCACATATTAGTAGTCCAGATAACCCACTGGTCCGCACTGGTGGTCCGCAAGTTTTGGTCCGCAGTTTACAGGGTGGCTGGTCTGCAAGTCCATAGGTCCATACTTTACCACAGCCCACCTAAAACAAGTTGGCTGTTTTCGGTATTTAGTGCTACTGTTCTACAAACTGATGACAATCAACTAAACCAGATGCATGGACCACCTATGTACAGCTGACTGCTCACATGTGGCTCAGAGAAAGGAACAGGTAGGCGTTATATTCTCGGCCATTAACCAAATGATTGGTAACTCCCTGGGGGACTCTGGAGCACTTTAGAGGTAAAGGAATTAACCAGATCTAACAAAAACCCGTAACACACAAGACAGCACAATAAACATAACAGTTACAACATTTGTTATAGTTCTGGCAGGTGCTGGGTTCAACAATGTAACGGTTGGTTCATTTGAAGTTAAAAGACAAACCAGGTACAGTTCGGGAACTCAGCGCCGCACCAAGAAAAGAGAGGGTGAGAGAGCGAGCCCGATAACAGTAAACGGGACCTCAGTGCAGACGGTCCATCAGCCGCACTGACTGACTGGCAGGTAGCAGAAAACAAGCAATGGCAAGAGTTCAACAGCAATCAACTCACGATCAATGAAGCCTAATCGGACACCGATCGGTCGATCACCTAGGCCCGATCACCGCCCACGTCGACCGAAACGCTTCTATACGCCGATCGACTCAATCGCACACCGATCCCGGACCGAGAACACCACCGTTACCGTCTAAGCACACTTTTGTCAACATATTACTTTACAAAACGCACTATTCACAGACAAGATGGCGACACGTTGACGAGTGTTATCCGATGATTGCCGAATTTCGCCGGACATCTCCGGAAATAAATTATTCGTAATCATGGGTCACGTGACGCGCGACGTGTGCGGTGATTGGCGGGCTCAATGTCGCCTACACGGTGCTCGTGCGTAGACTATGTGCCGGTAGTGCCCGAACCGACCTCGGCCTGCAACACAACGGGCTCGCAGGAATTGTGCGTTGGTCGGTCGGTCGGTCGGCGAGGATGCGGCGGAGCACGGGGGCCTCCGCCAGGCGCCGGCCGTTAGCTATCGGTTCATGTGGCTGCAGTGGCGGCCACGGCCGGCAGATCGTCGCTCTTTTGACACGGCATAGCCGTGAGTGAGCGGCGGCAGCATGTCCGACCGATGGATAGATGGGTCGGTCGGACGGTTGCTTGCTGGCTGCTGCCGCCTGTTGTATGTTCACTAGACGCCAGACGGCACTGCATCGTGCACGCGCTCACTCAGCGATCGCTCCCTGCACTGCACTGCAGTCACTGACTGACTGACTGACTGGCGTTATGTACACTTGTACCGTGCCGAGCGTAATCACTGTACACACGTATGCCACACAATGGGATGCCGTCGCCACCCGGCCAGCGTATTGTCTATCAATCACCGCAACAACATGTCAGCTGTTTTACGCCGCGGCCGTATAAAGACACAAACAGTGATAGAGTCTACATAGTTTTAGTGCATCTGATATTTTGGCGTCGACTGATGCTAGGCTACCTGCGATTATAGATGTCCTTTTGTCAGGCGTTCTGTCAGAGTAGATTCCGAGGGCTGTAGCTCAGTCTAGGACTCTAGGTGTCTTCCTGACTTCGATATGATACGCAATTACGCATGCATAGCGTACGGTAGTCCCATATCAGCATCACGCTGCATGCCGAATCAACTGCCTCATTGCTCGATTGATTTCTTCCGCCTAAAAATCACTCGAGCTTTGATCGTATTCCGCTCGTTTCATATATTTGGTCTCTTTATACGGTAGTTCTAACTAGCCCCATTACAGGTCCTGCCCGTCTGTCCGTTCGTCTGTATGTTCGTGCCGTAACACACCTAGCTAGTGTTCCGCAGCTATAGGCGGACAGCCGCGCAAAATTGTCAGCACTGGGTCGAAATATTTACGTAGTGCTAGTGTATCGGTATTTGGTCACTCAGCAGCAATCGTGTGCATACAAGACGTCCGCGCACGAGCCTTCGGGCCGTGGGGTTCGCAGTTCACTATATAAGCTGCCTCGTATAGCCATTACTCTTTCGTGATCTTGACATACCGAGCGACATGACGGTATATTGTTATCGCTTTCAACATAATCAATAATCACTTACACTTTAACCATAGGCGGATTTAGGGGGCCATGCCCCCCAAGATCGCCTTTTTTGCCTAGCATATGCAGTGCATTTTTGCAGTAAAAGTAAAAAAATTATACTCAATGTATGCATTTTAGGGGGTTTTCATGCCCAAAAAACCGTTTGCTTCCTGGGCTGCACCCCAGCGACAGGCTTCTCCCCAAGACGTCCAGTTTTGTTTTCGGCTTTCGGCCACAATTTTTGTTATTTTCATTGTTTATTCCTTGTTTATTTCTTGTTTACCGAATACGGTGAATAAAGATGTGTGTGTGTGTGTGAAAATACGAAGGCAAATTACGAGACAAAATACAGTACAAGACGTACTGAATGACTGATAGTTACGTGACACAGCCGAGAGAGTTCATTCAATTGTGACGATCGGAGCGAATCTTGACTGTAGAGTTTTTTGTGATTGTATCTGTGTTGATGATAGTGAATAGACATTTGGGACGTATAGCCGTCAACGACGAAACAACAACAACTTTAATTTTTTTCATGGTGTTCTCAATTCTGTTCACATTTAGGTCTATGCCTTTCCCTGATAGAGTAGAGACGTAAATAAACAGAAAACCCAGTTGTCGGTAATTAGATGTAACCAGGGATAAATAATTATCTATATTCCCTGGATGTAACCTACATCCAGATACCCAAACTTGTTTTGCCTGTCGGGATGTTCGGTTGGTTTCGAATGTTAGGCATGTCATTGTTTTGTTTGTAAACAAATGGGTGTAGATTTTTTTTATAGTTTTTGTTCACAGCTGATAGTATTTCCATAAATTGTGCATAACCATGAGTGAGTGGAAGTCCAAGTAAGTAGTAGCTTGGTGTCGTTCTGGTATGAAACAAATTAATCAATGATTTACATAGCATTGTCGACGTTATGCATGTGCACCGTGAGCGATATTATGGGAGTCGTTGCCTAACGGTAACAGAGGTATTTTCTACTTTTCTGCAGATTTGTTTTCGTTTCTGTCAGTTTTGTGTCGCTTTCAAAATTTTTTTACGATTAGTGTGCAAATTTTTGACTGCCAGAGACTTTCCAGTGTTTTCTGCTTCTGCTTAGTTACGCTACAGGACCAGTACTGGCGTGATGCTTCAGTTCTGGGGCCCTGCCGACTGACTATCCAGCACATTCGAGTTGATACCATTTTTAAGTTAAGCCGATACACGATGCTATTATTTAATCATAGTGTTCTGCAACTACTGGACTGTTTTTATTGTTTTGTTACTGTAGCTTCGCTGTTGTAAACAAGTACTCGGCATTTTACTCCGGTGGCTGTGTACAGGTCTGTAACTATTTGTCCATTTATTTTTTTAATGATTTTCTATAGCAGATTAAACTATTTGTTGCATTGCAGTCTTTTCATTATGTTGCAGTATTTCTATATGTATCTGTCGCTGATACAAAACAGCACTCAGTGGAAGTTAATTCAGAGTCCTAAGTGGCTCCAGGTCATTTTTTTTAAATATGGCAAATCTTTGCTTTTTTATTGTTCCAAGCTTTTGAGACTTGTGCAGTAGACAATAGCAGTAGCCAGGAACTTATCATAACAGTACTAGCAGCAAAGTGTTGATGATACTGCTGATTTCCATAGTGCTGAGCTGTAGTTCTGGATCAGTTAGTTGCAGTTAATATGCAGTAAATGTTTGTGTTCTGCTAATGCTTGTAGGTGACAGCTGATGGCTGTAATGTTTTGTGTCAGTATCACAATGGAGTGAACGTTATCCAGTATTCAGCTGGTGTCATTGTCCGTCTTTTGTGCCATGTGAGCTACAATTGGCTTACTGATATTTAGCATCTACAGTTGCTTTGTTGTAGCTGATCATGGTGGTGAAAGTTAGTATGTGTATTTATATTGTACACCATGTCCCAAAATTAGTGCCCTTCCAATTCCCCCTACAGATAAGTTAGTGTAAAATCTAGGGTTGTTAAGACCAGCCATTAATTTTGACTGATTAACCATCAACAGAAGGATAGGTTAACCGGTTAACCGTGGGCGGGCAGGCGACGTGTTGCTGAATGAGCAGACAAGACAGACTCACAAGCTGACGGCCTGAATTGACATATCTGGGCAGGCCAGTGAGCTCCAGCATCCTTTGGCATTCATCGTGCATAGACAGAGTTAGGCAGACACACAGATGGACAGACAGAGACAGGGAGATCAAACAATGTACAGAAACTAGAGCTGGGAATAATAGCGAATCGATTCAAATCGTTTCAGCAGAGCGAATCAAACTCAAGCTTATTTCGATTCGACTCACCAATTTTCTAAAATATTAAAGCCAAGTTCTGTTGGTAAACTCATGTTTCGGTGCCCTAATTGCACTAACTGCATGTGCATTCGCATCACTCACAACTTTTGTTGAGTTTCACTCCACTACCACTTTGTCACTAGCTTCCAAAGGCAAAAACGTGGTGACATTAAGTTAACCCTCTCTTTCTTGATGTGATTTTTTTACTTACGAGTTTCGGTTAGTTCTTCTGGGTTGATCTACCAACGATGGTGCGTAGTGTGATAGTACAAGAGTATAGGCCCAAACTGCAACTCAATATTGATCACCACGGTACGTGACATTTGGGCACCGCCGTTTGGGCGTGACCATTTGGGCGCTCACCCTTTGGATGCCTGGACGTTTGGGCGCCACTGTTTGGGCATCGGACGTCTCGGCGCTGTGCTGCTTTAGTGCCATCTCCATCTCTTTATCTTATGTAGTCATTGTTCTCCACCTCAATTAATGTATGTTTATTGCTTTACATATGCTAATGGAAGATTTGGTGGATGATGTTTAAAATGCTGGAAATAGCCTTGTTTTGGCTTAGAGCATGCATTGCATGAGTTACAAATTATTGGAGAAGGACGACTGTGAGGCAACCCAGGTTTACATGGAACTTGTTGGCCTGTGTATGTGCAGGTTCGTATTTTGGGTGAATTTTCTAAGTTATTTGCTTAATGAGTCTGTATATTGGAGAATGAGATTAGCTTTGCTGTTATTGGTCAACTTTATTATTAGAGGCTAACTTATTTGAGCTTATATATTGCATATGTCATAAAATTAGAACCTTTATATTCTGTAAGTTTATATTTTTGGTGACTGTTTTCAGGATGATGATTTAGAGCTGACTTATTTTCTGCTGAGCCCTGATGACAAGGTATTTTTTGTTCATCATTGGAATGGAATTATATATTTTAAGCTAAATCAGTGCTGCTAACCTAGTGCAGCACTGTACATGTGATCAGAAATTAAGAATAGAAACATAGTGTTATGTATATAGCTTTCATGTTTTGTGGTTAATTTTTTTTTGCTTTGGGTTTTTCTATAAATGAGAGCTATTTGCAGTTTAGTTCGTCAGACTTGGAAATGAGAGGTTGCAGATTTATTTTGTGGGTGGTTACTGAGGGCTGAGCCATACACTTGGTTTATGAGTTATGTTATTTTTCAGGAACAGTGTGGCTTTTGGTGTAAACAATTGTATCAATCACATGGTGATCATATCTTTACTTGTGTTGTAATAGACTGGTTTATTTGCATTTCCATTTTTCTCTTGTAATCTGCACTGCCTGTTTGTTGCAGATTCTGGTGACAGCAAGCAGTAATTTAATCTTACGGCACTGGGATTGGACCAACGGAGTGATTATGAGGTCATGGAAGGTAAAATGTCGCATCAATGCATCAAGTCTTTGAGTAACTAATAAATTACAGCGTCATTATTGCTCAGGTCATCAAAAACAGTATGGAGATTTCACTAAATGGAGATTTCACTAGAACACACGATTTTGTCAGCGGTATGACTGATGAGGACTTGACTTAGCCTCAGCTCTGCTGATGTTACAATAATGAGTGTTGGTCATGCACACATGTCAGTCATATACTGAACATCTGTCTTATCTCGCTGTGTTCTGAGTTTTCATCACTGTTATTAAAATGGCATGCTTGACAATGAGCGACTTCACTTTTTGACTCCGACTTTTGACTTAGACTTTTGCTGAGCTAAAGCTAAAGCTGAACGCTAAAGTCTGTACTTAGACCACAGTTCAACTAAACTTTGGTCTAAGTCTACTGACTTAGACCAAAACGATTAAAAATAGCGGAAAAACAGGTAAACCTAACAGGAAATAAATTAACCAGTTACGCTTGGACTTGCTTATTTAATTGCGCCACACACACAAATGACATAATTACGTAATGTCTTATGTCATTGTTTATTACGGCGTTTATTTTTGGTACCAGACTGCTTTAATTAACTAAACTATTCGTACGGATAGGACTGTGAATAGTTGCCATGTTTTCACTCAGCTAAAGTCAAAAGTCGAAGTGGGTTCCAGCTCAGCAAAAGTTTAGCCCTAAAGGCTAAAGCTATGTCTTCCATGCAAATCGAACAGACTTTAGCCAGGTTAGTTTGGCTAAACTTTGGTCTAAGTAGGTACTTTTTGACTTAGACTTTCGCTGAGACTTTCGCTGAGCCTAAACTTTGGTCTAAGTACCTACTTAGACCAAACTTTTGAAATCACTTTACTTTTTGACTTAAGTAAGTACTTAGACCAAAGTTTAGGCTCAGCGAAAGTCTGAGTCAAAAAATGAAGTCGTCGAGTGTCTATTCCAGCTGAGTTTTATCTGTTCATTGATATCAATTTATTCAGGCTGATTGTGTGAATTTGCAGGCAGTGCATACTGCGCCGGTTTCATCAATGGCTTTCGACAGCACGTCAACGTTGCTGGCTACTGGAGGTGCTGATGCAACGGTTAAAGTGTGGGACGTCGTACGTCAATATTGTACAAACAACATGCGGCAGCACAGCGGCGTTGTCAGGTACCTGCAGCATTTCTTCTCTTTGTTGTTGAATTTGTTGCTACTGTTTCTTGTGCTGTGCAAACTGACTAATTTGTTTCTAATAGCACCCTTGATTTTTGTCTGCATCTGTTTTGAAAGTGTTAATTATCTTCTGACATGTTGAAGATTGGCAAATAACGTTTAACGTATAACAGTTAAAACTGAATTTTTTAGAATCACATTGTCTTCTCTCGCTAAGAGTCTTTGTCGTAGCACTGTGGCTTTTTATACTGCTAAGATGTTAGTACAGAGTGGTACATAAAGATTGGAACATACATTACATGCTATGCATAGATCAAGCAGTCTACCAGCTTTTGGAAACAATTACTGGCAGCCTCGATCATTGTAGCGAAGGGCGGTGATGTTAAACACTAACTGCAATGATCGAGGCGAGTCGTTTTCAAAACTGTCCGACGGCTCGATCCATTGAATCGCTGTATGTTTACTTTTTATGTGTCATCGTGTATTTTGCTGTTGTAGCATGGTACGGTTTCATCCTGACTCATTTCGCCTGCTGTTGCTTGCTGCCGATGATGAGTACAACATTCGTGTGTGGAAACTTGACTCTAGTTCCTGTGTGGCGGTGCTTCGAGGACACTTTAGTGCTGTTACTGCAATGCAGTTTACAGCTGATGGCAGCCTGCTGTTTAGGTGGGTTTGTAGCTGTATGACCACTGGTGACTGTAATGATGGCTTGCTTGATTTTAGTTTTACTTTTCTGTGCCCTGTTGTATTCCTAAGTGTTTTTACGTTGCACGTACAGAAAGGATCAGATTCATAAAAAATTTTGCTTCAACAATACCTAAAAGTTTTGTTCCGGGGAATCTAGCCTAACTTGGAACAACTCTTGAAATAATGGCCACTGAGTGGGCTGGTTGTTGGGGACAAAGTTGTTTTTTTTGAGCATCAATTTTAAAAAATTGCAAGTAATGTCAAGATAGACAGCCTGTGGAGTATTGCTAGCCATAGACTTTTAATATGCTAGAGATCTGTGTACTGACTGAATGTGAACGGTGTGTATACAGTGGGAGCCGTGATCAGTCTGTGATTGTTTGGGATGTTGAAAGCCTTGCCAGAAAGAACACTGTCGCCATTAGCGAGGTTGCTGTATTCATATACCATTAGGTGCTTATGAATAAATTGCATTTGTTTTATGATATTCATAGCCAATGTTGTTGTCAGTATCATAAATAAGGGATCAGTTTGGGAAACTTTCCGAATGACTTTCTGGTGCCATGTTAACAACCTGCATTTTGGTTTTTTTAATGTTATTGACTTGTTTATTAGTTTTTAGCTTGATCAGAATTTTTTTGCTTCTGATATTTGCTCTGTGACATGTGTTGAAAGTGCTGTTTATTGGCTAATTGTTCACTCATTGTGTTGCATTTGCCTTCATTCAGTAAGGCTGTAGGATAAATGTATTATGGACAGTTTACTGCTAGTTTTAGTGAAGTATGTGTGGCATGGTTTGTTACAGTGCATTGAGTCTCTGATTTTGTTGCCAACGGACAAAGATAACACCTCACTGAATGTGAAGTCTGACAGCCAGCATTTTATCGTTGTTACAAACTCAGGTAAATGTTTCATTTTTTGTGTAAACATTTTTGTTTTTGTACATGCATTAACTGTTTTAGTTTAACTTTATATTTACATTGGTTTAGCAAGAGTTTTCTTTGCATTAGACTGCTTATCAGATGCTGTTAATTATGTGTTCAGCTTAGTAACTATGCACTGGATCAATAAAAAAACTTGCGTATGTGAAACAAACTTATTAGTCTGCCCGAAAACAATAGTTTTCGGAAGGACTTAAATGTTTTACTGCAGATGTTTTTTATTTTTCTTTCTTCCGACGCGAGATCTCCGAGATGCGTGGGCCGACCGGCATGAAATTTTGCATGATGGTCAGTACTAGGCCCTATTCTATAATGCCGGTCCAAAATTTTGGGGGGCGCTCCCCAAAAAAATTTCAGGGGCCAAGAACATGCAAAATTTGGCCCGATTTCGGACGACTTTGAAGTTCGGCGGTGAATATCTCTGAAACGGATGAATATATTCAAAATTGGATTTTTATTCCGTTTACCGCGATTCCTCCTGCGTTAGGCGAAACAAGTCCGGTGAAGTTTGGTCCAGTGACCTTGGATATCTCGATGTTGAATCGTACCCACCCAAAGTGCATTTTTCGGAATACCATATTTTGGCCCCTAGTGGGTGCTGCGCCCCAAATTTTTACACGCACTAGAGATTGACCAAGTCTTACTAGCGCACCCCGCACTGGGGACGGCCGCCCTTCTTACAACTTTTTTCAAAGGGGAGTCAAAAATTGGCTTAAAATGGAATAAATGAGCCATTATAACTTCAAAGTTAGGGAGTATAGCCCTACGAAACTTTGGTACTTGACGTGTCTCTAGCTCGGGGTGTTAACGCAAGTACAACTTTTGGGGGCACTGCCCCCCCTTAAAATTTGGGAGGGCAAAAAACGTCCAAAAATTAGTACGTTTTTCGACAACTTTCGAGTTTGACCGCAAATATTTCTAAACTGGATAGAGATATCGACAAGCGGTAAATGACGTTATCAAATACGGTTAATTCCGCGTTGAACAAAAAAAATTGTGTAAACTTCGGTCTTCTACGAACCAAGTTATAATGGCTCATTTTGACCTACCCTAAGTCGCATTACTTGGAAGACCATATTTCGGCCCGTAGGGGGTGCTGCGCCCCCAAATTTTT
>Ga0209367_1012585_pt1 | contig 11026 bp, 9 predicted proteins | sample WorMetLIZISLAND2_FD_187412 | JGI IMG/M metagenome (GOLD analysis project Ga0209367, IMG submission 187412) | Marine gutless worms symbiont microbial communities from Max Planck institute for Marine Microbiology, Germany - Olavius geniculatus... ... | reverse complement strand
GAACCTTAAATATTTTGGGGTCAGGATTTTTATCTTTATGGGTCACGTGACGTCATCGGAACGTGATCATCGGACTCGGCGAGAGCACTTTCCTATTGGTGGTCAATGATGACCATGCGTCTATCTTGCATGGATACGGAGATACGGGGCTTCAAAAATTTTGGGGTCACGAGTTTGACATTTTGGGGTCATGTGACGTCATCGGTCACGTGACCATTGGACTCGGCATATGTGGTTTCCTATTGGTGGTCCATTGTAACCATGCGTCTATCTTGCACCGTTACTGAGATATAAAACCTCAAAGTTGCATTTGCTCATGTTAAAGGCCAAAAGTTCACTGCACATGCTCCGTGTCACGTGACCTGTAGGCAGGGGGTCCAAAATTACCACATATTTGGAATTCCCAGGTCCCCATTGCCTATTCACTATACAACTTCTATGAGGCTACGATGACGATTAAGGGCCGTTTGTAGGTGAAAATTTTATGCATAGGCATGTTTTTCAAGGCCAAAACGTTGACTGCGCATGCCCCGTATCACGTGACCTGTGGGTAGGGGGTCAAAAATGACCACATATTTGGAATTCCCGATGCCATATTGCCTATTAACTATACAACTTTTGTGGGCCTACAATGACGATTAGGGGTCGTTTATAGGTGAAATTTTTATACAGGAGCGTTTTTTGCCGATAATTTCTAAGTCCGTTTTTGGGCCAAATTTTTGACTTTGGGGGGATTTTTCGGGGGTTAGATATTAACTTCGAATTTCAGTTCCCGAAAAGGTTTGGCCCTTGTGTGAGACCGCGTCGTTTGAGCCATCGTGCGTGAAAATCCGCCGGGAGGTCTGACCTGTAGGTCGGTCAACAAAAAAAAGGTATATATATACTAGAAAAATTTTCGTTATATTTCACCCATTTGCCGAGAAGCCCCCAATGGACGGATTTGCACGAAATTTTGCACGGGGGGTCGTCTCGCCGACGTAATCACATGTTTCAAATTTTGTGTCGATCGGTTGAGGGGTTTCGGATCTGTGCGGGGTCGAATTTTGCCATTCTTCCTTTACTTAGCCGGTCGCCATTAACACAGGGTTGTACTACCGCACGCCTGTGAAATGAGAGAGGTTTTACACGCTAGAGCTAGCATAGCTATAGCGCGTATTCACTACGGTAATTCTGTTTGTCTGTCCTTCCGTCTGTCCGTCATGACCCGGTACCAATCCAAGATCAGGTGAGATAGAGATTTCGGATCTTCACCATATGATAGCCTAGTGTCTCTAGTATTTTGTGACAAAATTTTATCCCACTGGGTGAAAGTGGTCCTCACAAACGAGGGGGTGAAAGAGGGGCACCCTCTTAATAAGGTGTTGTTTTTCTGCTATTGGCTCGTCTAACGTGAAAATGGTTGCAGATCAATGGCGACGAGCTTCTTAGAAATGTCAACATCGATGACCTTGAATGACTTTGAACCCCCAAAATAAGAGGTTTTAGTAAATTTGTCGCGATTTTAAGCTGTAACATGCATTTCAAGAGTGAATTATGCCAAAATGGCTGAAGATAGACCAAAACAACCTGCATATGAAATTTTTACTATTGAATGTACACTGTGTCTCAAAAAAACATCCCCGACATTTTCGAATGTAACTTGAAAACCAATTATCAGAATTTAATAATTTTTGGTACTAATATTTCGGACACAACTTGCCATCAAATCGCCATTTAGTTTCTCACCTCGCCCAATGTATGCTTCCGCACTACCTAGGGAAAGCAGATCAAGCGAAATATGCATTAAAATAAACAGAAAACCTGAAAAACATCCCGAACATTATCGATCATACCTTGAACAAAGATTGGCAGATTTTAATAATATTTGGCAGAAATATTTGTGACACAACTGGCTATTAAATAACCGTTTGTTTTCACCTCACCCAACATCTGCTTTTGCACTACCAGGGGAAAGCAGACCAGGCATAATACGTGTTAGAATGAATGGAAAAACGTGAATAAATTGCATCTGTCCTATTTTGTGGGCCCCAACAGCAGGTCTATTACAAGGTTTGACTGTCTTGCAGCAGTGTGTCTACCAGAAGAAGTTTAGGAATGTTTGTAAAATCAAGAAGTGACTGGTAGAGCCTGTATTGGTCTGGAGCAGAACATTATGGAGCAGAACATTATCGATACTGCTGTCAAGTGAATAGAGAATGCCTCTCCTTGCCTGCATTCGCATAGTGGGCCAACACTTCAAGCAGTTTTACTACAGGCAGTTGAAAAATGGACAACTATATGAAATGTCAGCCACAGTGTCAGAAATATGAACAAAATGTGTTTTTACGTGTTATGTTAATTAAGCAATCATATCGCATTGGATAAAAAAGTGATATTTTGCTGGTTGTGCTTTCCCCAGGTAGTGCAGAAACAAACGATGGGTGAGGTGGGAAACTGAATGGTCATTTGATGGCAAGTTGTGTCAGGAATATTTGTGTTGTTTGGGCCTTTATTAAGCAGGTGATGTGTGCAATATTAGTTTGTTTATTTATATGGCTATTTTGTGGATATAAAGAAAATTTTTTCAATATTGTCAGCAACGCAGGCCAGCAGTGATGTCATGCCTGACATGTGTCGTATGCTTTGTTCACTCACGCCAATAGGTAGTAAGTAACAGAATGCCTATTAGTTCTAAGCGGCTTGGCTACTGTAAAATATCTGAGGCCTGATATCTTTGTAATTGATCACCAGTGGAAAAACAGTTTTATAGTAATAAAACAGCACATTAACACACTGTCAGTGTGATGCGGGCAGTATCATCTTTTGTGATTTTTGCTGTTTTCACTGTGCGAGTTTTTTAATGTTGCCGTTAACAAGTGTATAAACTGATGTTTTGTACATTTATTTATTTAAATTTACTAAGTTCTGTGAAGGAAAATTTCCAGTATTCCGTTAAACTGCGGTTATTTGACAATTGAATGAACTTAAGTAACCAAACTGTAGTTGTTGCCGTTGCCATTCATCACTACTGTAAATAAATAATTATTCCAACGACAGGCTAATAGATTTTATGCTAGCTATGATGTCAGTTATTGTTGATTATACGTTTAAAAATGTGTTTCTAACTTACTATAGGCCTACTCTACAGGCCAGTCCTCCACACGTCACTGGGCCCGGGGTAACTTACCCCCTTACTCTCCCTCTCGATGGGCCTGGGTACGTTAATAACACGTTAATTAATGCGTTAAAGAAATTAACGCTTTGACAGCTGTAATAAAAACATTGTCACATGACACATATCAAAGCTAACATAACATATCGTAGCCTAAATTGTCCAAGCATATCACAGTAACTATGCTCAAATAGTTTTCACATTTGTCATTTGTAGCCTACATCTGTTTGCTGCCATGGTGTAGAGATGTGACTGATGAACTATAAGAATTCATCAGATTGCAACCTTATTTACTGGTGTGTTTATGTTTTGGAACTGCTGTTGCCTTCATCAAAATGATTTCTGTTCACCACAGCTATCAAACTGTCATACATATCATATCATATCAAAGATTTACTGCTGCGCCATTACACAATAAAAGATTATGGGTGCATTACATAGTTCATGGTCAGTAAAATGACACTGGAATCTGACAAAAACAGTCATGGATCATCAAAGACAGTGACGAAGGCATCGCAGAATATAAACGTTTTAAGTTTACGTCTGAAGGCTGCCTGGGATGGCATTCTGCAAAACGATTCAGGCAAGCGGTTCCACGCAGCCGAACCTGCAAGCATACGTACGAGGAAGTTGGTAGGACCTTTCGTGTTGATCCGTCAGCAAGTCGGTCATTATTTTTTTAGTCAGTGTTTTAAGATGTGAGTTTGTTTATTGAAGGAGGAGTGTGGTTGATAAGTTGATAAATTTACCAAATTACAACCTTTATATACATTGTTGTTGTTGACATTTCGGCAACCGCTGCTGCCTTCGTCGGAATGACTGTCCACCAATGACAATACAATATATACAACAATATATATGACAATACAGTATACAACAGCAATGTATATAAAGGTTGTAATTTGCTGAATTTATCAACTTATTAAGTTACGTTTCAACCTATGAGTCTATTTAAAGACAAAGGAGTGTGGTTGGTGTGTGCAGGCAGATGGCAATGAAGATCAGTGGCAAATGTTGACGCAACTGCAGCAGACTCGTGCTGATGCTCTCTGGGCCTCAGAGCACATCACTCACGATGCTCAGTGAGTCACTCTCTTATTATGCCCGTCTGTCTGTCCGTCTGTCTGTCACGTGTGGGCATCTACTTCGTAAACAGCAAAGTGCAGAAAAACCACCAAAGTTGGTGAGAACGTTTCGCAAGGCAGTACTAACTGGAACATGATTTTTTACTCTTGAAAGGTGTGGGTTATGGTGAACTTTGTGCAGTGCAGTATATAGCTAGCTGGACAACTGCAGTGATAACATGTTCGCTTGGTTTGACAGTTCAACAAGAATGGTTTTTGCCAGCAGTAATGCAAAGAGATCAGTTGGTTGGTGGCGTGGCGTAGTTGGTAACGCGATTCAGCTGAAGCGAAGTTACTCTACGCCGGGCCCGGTTAGTACTGCGAGCAGGTAAACCATCTCGGTGTGAAGCCTGCCAGCTAGGTCAACTCAGCCTTCTACCCTCCGTGGGACGGTAGAATGAGTAGTAACTCATTTACATGGGTTACGGAAGGTGGGTACTTTGGTACAGCTGACTGGAATTGCCTAGCCGATGGCTGCACCAGTCTGTGTCTGCAGGCTGCACACGGTGGCCGTGCTGCAGGCGGCTCTGGTTAGTGACGAAAGCGCATTAGAGGCGTGTTTGCGACGATGCGCTATACAAATTGACGACCTTTACCTTTTTTTTATCTGATCTAATTTGATTGTGATGTGATTATTATTCACAACTCCATCGGTAATCTCTTCACTGTGTGAAGATGACTGATATATGTTTAGCTCTTGAGACTGAAATCGTTGCTGACGAGTGTTGAGATATTTATTTTTTGTTATTGAATTCTGATGTCATTGCTATTGCTGTTAGATGTTAGTTTGATATTTTCTTCTAATTGCTTTAGTCATGTTGATAAATATTTGATGGGTTCAGTGGAAGAACCTCACAACGTGAATTACGTGGTTATGCTCAGGGTTCCCAATAGACATAGATTTTCAGGATGTCATGACTGCCAAGCTAAAAAATTTGGATGCCATTGTACAAAATCTGGAAGTCGTGTAATAGTGAGTGAGTAAGGTTTAACATCCCGCCCGACACAGTATAGGTCATTTCAGGGACGGCCTTTGCAGCCTTTGAAATTTTGCATGCCCGAGTTTCACACACATGGTTAGTTATATTTTTTACGTGTGCAAAAAGTTTTTCCCTACAACCTAAAGCTTTAGCCACAATACATCTGTTGGAGACAGACAGACGGATGACGACAACCATGCCAATAGCTCGATCGTTACTTAAGTACGGTCGGCTAAAAAGTGAAGCAAAAAATTATCATAGGCTTAATGCAAAGCGATATGTACTTACTCTATGCATTATAGTCGCTTGTGCACTACCAACATAAGTCTTGGTTTTGAAAACCAAGGTAGTCACAATTTTGAAAAAATAATTCGAGGACTTTTCAGGTACTTTTGCCATACTTATTCCAGCAATGCTTTACCAACTTACTTGCTAGAAACAAGGGTGGTGGAACAAATTTAAAAGTGGAGGTACAAATAATTTGCAAGCGAAGTGAACAGAAAAAATTGAACTGTTGTGCGCCGAATTGTCACATTAACTTAACAGAATTTCTAACATTTCGGGGGTGACTGGATAATTTTCAGTTTGTGATAATTTGAATTTCAAGGACTTTATCAAATTCCAGAACTTTTAGGGTCCTATTTTTTAAGGACTTTTCAGGTCCTGGAAAAATGGGAAAAAATTTCAAGGACTTTCAAGGTGGTGTGGCCATCCTGGAAAATAAACAACGTTCAATTCTAGCTCTGTACAAAACGAAGGACGCAGTTTCTGGATATGAATTATTTTATAACGTGCAGGGCTGCCATGCCACGTCTTCTTGAAGTGAAGTATGCAGAAATACGACAGTCAACGAAAGTTATTGGACTAGGGAAACATTCAAAAACAGATTCTAACGTCAATTTGCAGTTTTTTATAGACAAATGGACATAGCAAGAGGCAGTTTGATTTGAACGTTGTGATGTCCACGTCTTAAAATTCGGGTGTACGAGCTAAAATTTTTGGGTGTATTTAGGCTGCGTTCACACAGACACGAGTACGAGTCCAGGTTTCCGTTTATGGCCCGTAGAAGCTTCACTCGTACGAGTGGAACGTTCACGGTCACTTGTGCAAGCACATTAACTCAACGCGTGTTGGCCATATTGAATGAAATCGAATCGAGGAAATGCTTCGCCATTAAAACAACAATATTCCACTACAAAGTTACTATTTTTACTAACCGCGCACCTCTAATGATGAACAATTTTACGATGACGTCAGTTCTGACGTCATATATGCACCACGGCTTTTATAAATTATATTAATGCTATTTACGAGTAGTTTACTTTTTATGAGTTGGATGGAAACACGAACTGCACAAAAACTACTCGTACGAGTGAAATTTACAGGTAACCCGTACTCGTATGTATGTGAATGGCCACCATTCAAATACACGCAAACTCATGTTCGCTGAAACTTGTATACGGGAACACATACAGTGCCAGACTCATACTCGTGTCTATGTGAACGCAGCTTTATGCTCACATGCTCACTGTTGAGAACCCTGGTTGTGCTAGGTAGTGATTAGTGGATTGGACTTGTCTCGATGAACTAAGCACATCACTCTTGTCATGCAGTTCTTCCACTGAACCATTCAGTTGTAATCCATGTAGCAAACAAAATAGAGCAACAAAAAAAAAGAATTAGAACAAACATTGGTAGTGGCATGTAGATTATGAACACGAGAATAACATGACTTTGTAGCTGGTGGCAATATGCATGCAACGTCATGTTGTTTGACATATTTGAGTTCAAGCAAAGTTTTGTCATGCAGTGTCGTAGTTTTTTAAATGTAGCTGAGATGCTGGTTTGCAGAAAAGCGTTGGACAAACTGCGGCAAGCTATTGCGAATGGCCGTGAAAACAAGACAACGAAACGGAACAAAATACTTTCTCAAGCTGACAAAGAACTTAACAAGTTTAGCTACGAGTTGTCGTCTGCCACTGCCGAGGTTACTTTTGCGTTAATGATGTCTCAATAGTGCTGTACGTCGGTTGATTTTGTCTCTGTTTTCTGTAATATGTGAAGTATGGTCATGGCTGAATTGAAGTCTATCTACCCCAAACTTACGATGGCTTGTTTCAGTGTGTGAAAATATGGAGAGATTCAGTGGCTGGTCTTCTAGTTGTTAACTCGACGGTCAACGTTGCTCGTTAATATTGTCACAGTGTTTGTACCTGTAAGAATTGGATGGTTTACCCTTACATTATAAATTTAGAGGGGAATTAGCCTACTAAATATTGAGAGGAAACGGGATTATTTCCACGAGGTTTCAGCGAGTATATTCAGACGTGCTTTCACATCCACATTCACAGACCGACTGACAGCGAGAGATAAGAGTACGAATGTTCAGACAGCAGTACATGCTGTGATTGGCTGGATGTCGATCATGCGACATCCGCCCACTGGACTCCGTACTATACGCCCTATACATACCTCCACCGAGTGATGTACCACATGATCGATGTTGTCTAATAACGAGTGAATGTAGACTGGCGGGGTTAGCTAACTGAATAATTAGGTAAAAGAACGAGACACTGGCACTTTGCGTTAGAAGCTTGTAGTCACTTGTCAGACGATTGGCTGTGAGTTATGCTTTTTCCAGAGTGACGTTTGCTATGTACCAGTTCAGTTTCTGCGTTATCAGTAAACGTTGTCAATGTTGGTGGCGTAGCATAGTGGTTAGAACGTCGGTCCTGGCCGGCGGACTTTCCTTATCCTGCCCTAGACTGATGGATGGCTGCTTGACCACTTTTGGGTACGGCGTCCGCTATCAGTCAACCGACAAGGCCAACTCAGCTTGCCATCCCTCCGGGGTCAGCTAAATGAGTAGTAACCTATTATATGGGTTACGGAAGGTGGGGACCTTTGTACAGCTGACTGGGCTGCCTAGCCAGCCGGTGCGCTAGCCTGTGTTTGCAGGCTGCACGCGGCGGCTGTGCGATCGACGGCTCTGGTTAGTGACGAAAAGCGCATTAGAGGTGTGTATACACGACGATGCGCTATACAAATTGACAACCTTTACCTTTAATGCAGATACTGCGTTCTCTCACGTAGCCCATCTGTCAGCGGCTGTTCCAACAAACCATGCCGTGTGCTGGCATGTCGATGCATTACTTGGTGGACCACTTCACGTGGAAACGTAGACCAGGCTGACTGGAGCAAATGCGTCGGGACTCCGGCACTTTTCCAGCTGACCTGTGGTGCACGGTCATCAAGCACAGACACGGAGCGATGCTATGGCCGAGGCTGGCTACACATTGATAATGATGATGTTGTTGTCAGTAGATAAATGTACAAAACGTCAGTTTATACACTTGTTAACGGCAACATATAAGGACTTGCACATCGAAAACAGCAAAAATTACAAAATTTGATATTGCCCAGATCGAGGGTTTTGATTCTGTGGGGGGTCGAATTTTTGGATTCCCCACAAGAAAGAGAAGTCGCCGTTAACACATGGCTTGAACTACCGTTCAGCCTGTGATAAGCTGCCTGCAGTGTATTCATGATACGGTGTCTGTGCATTGCTGACAGCTGACCAAGGCGAAGTTGCAGTCGGCGGTGTTGACGAGTTACCGAGACTTAGTCAGGAAAGGTCAGGATCAGTTCAGCAAGGAACTGGAGCAGATTGTTCCCGACGTTAAACTCGGAGAAAGTAAGTTTTCTTTCAGCGTGGCCACAGGTCATTGAAAGTCACTGAAAAGGTTTCCATTTTTTCAGGACCTGGAAAGTCCTTGAAAAACACGGCCTTGAAAGTTTTTTGAATCTGATGTAAGATGATCATGAACATCCTTGAATCAAATTACATTCTAATACTAATACTAATACTAATAATAAATTACTTCCTGTGAGAACTTTGTGTGGCTCGGTAGTCTAACGATAACGTGTTGGACTTGTAATCCTGAGATAACTCAGAGGCGCAGGTTTGACTCCGCACTGGGACACTGCCAGGTAACGACCTTGGGCAAGTTGTTCACACACATGTGCCTCCGTCACCAAGCAGTATAATTTGGTACCGGCTTTGCCACTGGGACGTAAACAGGCACACCGCGCGATGCACTGGCCCCGTATCCTGGTTTCGCAGTGTAAAAACTAGTGTCTGGCTGAGGGCCTTAGGAAACGGAGATCAGCGCCGTCCTATGGGCCGTAAGGCTCGGGAAGGACTTTACGTTTTTTTACGAGAACTTTGCAGTCAACACTTGACTCCCCAGTCTTCAGATGCATCTTACTGAATTGCTGGATGGCTGAATGATTGTTAGTACTTATTTTATGCTAGTTTTTTATTTATTGCCAGAAACATTAAATATGCAATAAAACACCATGTGGTAAAACATTGGGAAGTCCTTGAATAGTCCTTAAAAAGTCCTAGAATTTTTGGCCGACTAAATCTAAGTAACGGTTGAGCTTATGGCATGATTGTCGTCTGTTCGTCTGTATGTCCATCATCGTCTGTCCGTCACGTATGTATTGTGGCTAAATGGTGCAATATAGGGCCTAGGTTGCTATTGATCACTAATGGGAAGTCGCATATTGGCTTTCAAATGACGTGAAAATCGATGACCTTGGATAACCTTAAAGGGTCATAATGCACTATGGTATGCCAGTCGTGCGATATTATGGCTAAATGGTAAGTTATAGGGGTCGGGTGGTCGGCGATGGTATCATCGAATAGGGTGCTGGCAACTTTCTATAGCCTGTCAATAGTAATCATGTATTGTATTTTATCTGCAGCGGTTTGACTGCAATTTTTAATACAAAGTTTTAAGCTGTAAGTGGCTGTATCTTGGATAGGGCCAAAGTTACTATTAAAAACTAATAGGAAGTGGCATACACCCTTTCAGATTACATGAAAATCATTGTCTTTGGATGGAAAAACTGTTATTGAGATGATCTCCGATCAAGTCCCTAAGTTGATTGGAGATCAGTTTGATCGGCCATCAAATGTGCATGGAAAAACGGGACCTGACTTGATGTTCAGAAATGATCGTCGATCAACTGTGAGGCTCAGTTGATGGCATGTAATTGGAGATCGACAATGCATGGGAAAACAAAACACAGCTGATCGACGATCAATTCTGAACATCAGGTTAGATCCTGTTTTTTCTTATGTATGGAGTGTTGTTGACAGAAAGTGGGCAGCTGACGACACCCGAGTTGAACTCACTGATTGGACACGCTCATCGCCGAGTTGACCAATTACAGCATGAGCTTGTAGAGCAGACTGCGATGGAACCGCTGCGATTTGAAGCCGCTATCGAAAACCAGCGCGCTAAAGATGAGCGACTTACGGATGAAAGCATTGCTCAGGAACGACAGCGTTTTGCTGCTGAGATCACAAAACTTCATGATGCGTGGGTCTGTTTACTGTTATATTATTAATAACAATAATTATCTCGCTTACATTTGGTCGCCAGTATGTCAAAAGGACTTTAGGTGCACTGACATACTAATTAATCGTCATTGCAAAATGCAAATCATATATTTAATGTTGATTATTTTGCTTACTTCAGTTTAGATACAGTTTCATATTATTTGTAAAAGTTTGAAACGGCCCTTGTTTGTGCTTAGGACTTATTGTAAATTAGAGCTGTCAAGGCGTTAATTTTTTTAATGCATTAACGCATTAATTAACGCGTAAATTAACGCACCCAGTCCCGTCGAGAGGGAGAGTAGGGGGATAAGTTATCACAGGCCTCGCGACGTTTGAGGGGCCCTGCCTGTCTAATATAGAA
>Ga0209367_1012584_pt1 | contig 11027 bp, 6 predicted proteins | sample WorMetLIZISLAND2_FD_187412 | JGI IMG/M metagenome (GOLD analysis project Ga0209367, IMG submission 187412) | Marine gutless worms symbiont microbial communities from Max Planck institute for Marine Microbiology, Germany - Olavius geniculatus... ... | reverse complement strand
GGTCGCAAAAACAATCTGGTTTGCTAGCAGACGATAATGACGTTCGTGGCGTAAACTGCGTTTTTTGATGGCATATTCAACACTAACGCGTTAGGCATATCTGCTGACGGCACGGCAGACAAAAAAATCTAAAGAGTTTTGTTTTGTTGTATTGAGACAATGTATTGAGACAAAATCTGCTTTTCGTGCTCCGGCTTGGTCGTATTTATAATATACTTATAATGAACTAACGCGTTAGCGTTAGGCATCAAAAACGCAATTATAGGTGGTGGATCATACCACTTGAAATATGCCCGATGAATATTTAATGAAACTGGCTTCAACTCGTTGCATTAGGCGAATGGTGAATAAACAGTCTACTTATTTATTTGGTCTGTGCTGTGAATGATGACTAACGGATTGTGGGTATTTTTAGGTGTTGTGTTTGTTGTTGTTATTGATGATAACTGTTATATTTCATCGAATAGTTGGTTTTAACTAAGCAGCCAACACACTGTGAGCATTAATTTCAGAAGTTTTTACGTTTGCGTAAAGTTATTTGGACCATAAGTCGTTTGTTGACGGTTTATTGGCCTGTTGCCATGAGTGGCTATAGAAGCGCTGACACCGGATGACGTCACCTATCCAAGCTGATATTTGCAGTATTGCAGATAAATTTCACAATTTTTTGGTTGATTTGTATCAAGTAGAACACATTAAAATTGAAGCATCGGTACCTGTGTTATATGTGTGTGTTTAACTGGGTTAAAGTGGAAGTTTATGAATGGCATCTGCAGTTGTTCTGTATGAATAATCTCACAACATTTACCATTGTTAAAGTGGGTGGCACTAAATACCAAAAATTTTTCCTTAATTTATGTTAAAGAAAAACTTAACGTTAACCCATCTGTAATCTTAATCAAAAACTACCGAAATACAATACAATACAATACAATGGAAAACAACCAACTTGTTTACGATAGTTTTTGGCAAATAGTCCCACTAGTTATGGTATCATTTTTGTGCAAGTTATGGAAATTCAGATCTATTTAATTGACTAGGTGCACTAACAGGTTCATTATTAATACATTTGTGATAACATTAAAAATTATATTTTATTTTCATTCTGTTACCAGATGCTTGTTACCGATTTCTGGTTAACTTTGAGTTATCAGTATTGGCATAGACTTATGTACTGACTGCAATACTCATCTCTCAGTATTGCAAGTTGTATGACTTATTTATCTATTTTGTTGTTTTCTGTGTTTCGTTTTAGCGTGCATGAGAGGAGCGGCGCAGTGAGTGTTGTTGGTGAGTAGTCATGGATGGCGACTCAAGTGATGATCAGTTAACACACCACAGCAATGACAGCGGTGATGATATCCCAGCCTCCAGTGGGTATCAGCTGCACGAACTCATATATGCTGCATGAGCTCATATATGGCTGTGTGAACATTGAACTCTGTGCACAGGGCTAAAAGTGGACCAGGTTGCACTGTCTTAGACCGCGCACTTTTTGAACTCACTTGCTGTGCCTTTGAATTGTCCTGAGTTTGGCTTCTTTCTTGGACCCCTTAATGGGCCACTTAAGCACTGCATGTAAATGAGTGTCGTGTTTGTATTAGTTGTACATCGTGTAGACCTATGGAGCTTTCACTCCCAAAACACCATCGATCCATCATCCCCATGAGAGAAAGTGTATGAAAGTTCCATGGGTGGAATGTTCATTCCTAGTAGGGACATTGTCATCCGTGCAACTTTTGCTCAGGATTGAAAGTGATCTGAATTAACTTTCACTCCCAGGAATGAAAATTTTTTGTTGATCATTCCCAAAGTGTTCACAGCTGACATCTGTTTGAGTTGATGACATGAGAATGCGCACAAAGTGTAAGGCTTAGATATATTGCTTTATCTCTGCTCAGCTGGTCATCTCACATGTGAGTCATTGGTGGACAGTCCCTGGTTTTGTTTTTTTTTATTGCAGTGTTTCATTAGGTGTGGAGTAGAATTGGGTATTCTGATTATGAACACTTTAAAGCTTCTATATTATTGATAACTACTGGTCAGTAATGTTGTCAGCAAAACTTTCACAACATTTTCGCTCTCAGAAATCAAAGTACAACTTGTGGGATTGAAAGATCCATTATCCATCATATGTACATAGATTACACTCTTTGCTACTTTAGGATTATTGCTTTCATGTTACTGACAGCAGTGTCCGTGATCATACAAAAGCAGTCAATCCATTTAGCACTTAAATTATGTGCATGACTTCTTACCTCCACCAAGGAGGTAATGTTTTTGCCGGTTTTTGTTTGTCTGTCTGTGTGTGTATAAGATAACTCGAAACGTTATGGACGGATCTTTCTGAAATTTTGAGTGAATGTCGGGCATGGCATAAACTACCAGTGATTCAATTTTGGGCATGATCCGGCAGGAATCCAGGATTCTGGATCACTTTGAAATTTTCATTACCATTGCGTTAAAGGGGGCGTAAGTGAACCGCTGGCAAAGCGAAGATAGTGACGCCACCTGGCGATTAGCTTTGCCTTGGCGGAGGTACCTGCAGGCTACGACTGCTTTCTAGTTTTAATATTGCGGTTTGATGACCACTGACCTTACAACCCATATAACCCTAATGCATTAACTTTGTTGCAGCTTTTCCATTTCACAGGCTTGTATTTTTCTTTTCATATTCCTATAAACTTATTTTTTAACATAATTGAAAAGCTGCAACAAAGTTAATGCATTAGGGTTACAGGGGTTGTAAGGTCAGTGATCATCAAACTGTAATATTGTCAGGGATGTTTTTTTGAGACACAATGTAGACAGTTAAAAATATGAGAAAATGTTTATCCATTTGGAGCATGGTACTTGTACAATGATTGGTGTATGAATTGCTTGCAGGGCGATCGGGTCAGACATATTGTGTGACTGTTAAAGACGAACGTGAGGCGCCTGGTTTGCAAACAGTATCACTTAGTAACATGCCTTCGACTACGTCTAATTCTTCAGTTATTCAATACACGCCAAGTGCTGATGGCCAGTATTTTATACCAGGTGTGAACTGTATGCATTGTCTCTTGTTCTCTCACTAACGTTCGTTTTTTTCATGCTAGTTTTGGGGTATCTGGTGACTTCCTAACTTATGCAGTTATGCTGTTTATATTCAGAGAAGTAAGTAATAGTTGGGTATTAAACTGAAAAATCGGTAGGTGGTCATGTTAAAAAGTCTATAACTTCGTCATTTTTTAACAGAATCAAATTTTATTTGGCAGTTAGATATAGTTTCGGCAAATAATTGCGTAAAATTTCAAATTAAAATTCCAAGCGGTTGCTGAGAAAACAGCGAAAAACTTTAGGGGGCTACTTTTTTTGCTACACCCTGTAGTGATTAACTGAGTGAACTTAGTCACTGTGACATAAGATAAAAAAGTGTCTTTTATTTATTTCCATTTCATATCTCCTCTTGGGCTGCAGATCCATGTCTCCAGCAGTCAGTGAAGATTGCTGGGCCTATTTTTTGAAGCTGATGTTGAATGATGATACACTGTAGTTGTAATAAGCATTTGTAAGCACTTTTTTGTTTCAGAAACATGGTATTTAGCCATTTAGCATTCATTTCATATACAAAGATGGTTTGTATTTAGATTTGCTTACTTGTTTAATGTTTGCAAACGTTTTTTAATTTTTAAAAGATACATATGTGTTGCTAGTTAGTTACATTTTTCTAATGGTTATCATGACTGTGCAATTTCTGATAGTTTTTTCTTGAATAAATTACAAACAGAGATCACTCACTGGTGCTCGCATAACAGTTAGCTAATGTGTAATCAGTGAGATTCAGCATGTGGATGTAATGCTTGTGCATGTTTGTTTGTTGTTAACAGTTCAGCAGTTCAACTCATCGCCACTAATGTCGTTGTCTCCAGGCATTATGATGGCCGGCGGAGACGGTCTCCATGGCGACGAGGCCGGGCGCAAGCGAGAGTTGCGGTTGCTCAAAAACAAGTCAGTCAAAACATGCATTTTATGTGTTTTAGTATGTGGTCTGCATTTATTCAAACAGAAGATAACGTTAATTTTTAGCATCTCTAGTTTAAGTAGAAGGTGCTTATGAGAGTGCATATCTCCCTAAGTGAAGCTTGGTAAAATAGTAATTTAAAGCAGTGAACTCAAAATCTGTCTTTTGTAGCCTGTTGTATATCTAATGTGTTATAGTTCTGGCCACTGTCGCTGCAAGAGTTGCCGCTGGTGGCATCACAGACAATCCGCAATCTGCTGGTGATATAATGGTGTCATTATCACTGTAAACTCATGCCACTGCACAGACAAACAGACAAAACAGTAGTGAAGTTGAGTGAATTAGTGAAACATTTCTCCTTCATACACTACATTTACTAGGCAGAAATAATTCTGTTGAACTTTTTAGTTGTAGTAATCAGACATGTGCTATGGCTAGATGGCATTATTAGATCATTTCATAAGCTGATAAGCAGATCTGTGCAAAAATACAAAACAAGATGTGTGCATGTCTACAAAAGAAAGTCATAAAGTCATACAGCAAATCCGCAGCATTACATTTTGTATGGACTGTTTTTGGACATGGTGTAGAAACATTTTTCTCATTATTTTCAGTTAGGTTCAGTGCTTGTACTTCATTAAGCATTACAAATGGCAGATTATAGAAAATGCAACCAGCATCCAGCATATTGCTTTGTCTAGCTAGATGGTTGGATTTCTTTCACATTTTTGAAATTTCAGTTAATGCTTTGACTTTGTACATGCGTGTGGCAGGGAGGCAGCCAAAGAATGTCGGCGGAAGAAGAAAGAATATGTAAAATGCTTGGAAAACCGTGTTGCCGTGCTGGAAAATCAGAATAAGACTCTGATAGAGGAGCTCAAGTCACTGAAAGAGCTTTACTGTCAGAAAGATGGACATAGTTAAAAGTGCCCCCGATCTTTGTCATTTGACATTTCTTTCTGCTAAGCATTGGCCTGCTCCGGGTGACAGTGTTTTGCCGGGTGGGGTAAAATGTCCAGCTGAAAAGCCACTGTGATCCGTGCGTGATATTTGAGGTCTGGATAAGACTAAACTCGATCTGTTGTTTATGTGTCATATAACATGCTGCAAAAATAATGTACACGGTGGGCCAGAATGTAAGTCTCCAAATTTTTTCCATATCTTCAAATATATATACAAAATTCTGTCACTGGTACATTTTGTAGAAAATTTGCAATAACATGATTATGAAATCTTCCACCAAACCCTAATCGCATCACTACACTATGTTACCTTGTGAAATATAAATAACAAATTGAAATAAATTGAATAACAAACTGAAAGTCTATTCTATGGCAAATACAAAAAAGTCATACAACAAATCCACTACACTGCATTTTGTATGGACCGTTATGCGACTTGTCAGCAGTCATGCAGCATGTTGTCCAACAGGTCCACAACAAAAGGTTGGATTTTGGCCTTTAAGGAATGTTTTTCTCTGAGAGAGTTTTGCCGAGACATTTTTTACTGTGGTTCCGGAGTTTTCCTGTATGTAATCATGCATTGAGTAAGAATGTGTGAGGTTGACTGGCATATTTATCCAACGTGGGCCTTACTATCCGTGCTCTTATGTTTTGCCTCATCTTTTTGAAACGAATTGAACTTAGCATTTGTGCATGTACGAGGGTTGATCAATAAGTAATGGTAATCAGTGTGTTAGACTTAAATTTTTTTTACAATCTGTATATCTGTAAAAAGTACATTTTCTTGAAATACATATAGGTTTGTTGCAGATGTGACATCATTGTAATTTATGACATCACATCGAGTTAAACAGACACGATTTGGAGTGTTAACGCGAACAGCGTAGAATTAGGCTCATTGTTGCACGACAATTCTCCAGTCTGCAGCCAAATTTAGCTATGCAATGCCCTGAAGCATCTGATTTTCTGAAAGCCCTAACAAATGCGTTTACAAATTTCTCATTTGCACCTTCGAATATACGATAGCCTTAGTCTGCGCTGGCCGTAAATAACAGTGCTAGAGCTAATTTTGACGTTGCGTCAAAATTGAACGTCACCAGTTAAATTTTATCGAACAGTTAACAGTTTATAACATCTGTTGTGTTGACGAAGAGATTAGCAGCATTCTTGACTTGTTACCCAAAGGCCGTCAATGTGCGGGGCCAGAGAGCGAGCCCCGCGCACCCTGCCATAAATCCAGTACTGCAGTTCATACCACAAGTCAATGATTGCCCAACAAAATGTTGGCGGCTCTGCCTTCATACAATAAGATCATCCTGCACACAATAACGACCAAACCCCCAGTAATTATCATCGATTTTGATATCTGAAATTTTCTCTCTGTGATGTCCACTAGGTACGATTCAATGTTGTTTGCACCGATGCGGCGAATCGTTTTTATGTGACGGTCTATAACGTCATAAATTACCATGACGTCACATCCGCAACAAAACTATACGTCTTCATGGAAAATGTAGTTTTTACCAATATATAGACTGTGAAAAAGAATTTTGGTCTAATACCTTGATTCTCGTTACTTATTGATCAACTCTCGTACATTTGTGTGGCTGTATATTTTGCGTTGTGGTTTGCACAGTGCTTGAATTGTTTAAAGAGCTTGGAGGTTTGAATACCGTTGGTAATTAAGGTGAGGCACCAAGGGGATGTGGACGTGTGGACAGGACCCTCTTCACTGTAGGTGCAAAATTTTAGGTTTTTGTCCTTGAAAAAGCACATTTTTCAGATTCTTAAGCACTAAAATGAGAAAAAATTTAAGAATTAAATGCTATCAAAAAACACATAGGCCTATTACATGAACTACAGATGATTCTTTGCCAGTGGGCTAGGGGCTTGCAGCAACCCGTCGGGGGCGTTAAATTTACTGGAGCTATGCTGTTGCTCCAATGAGCTAAGGGGGTTCGAGCACCGGATTTCCATAATTTGTCATGTGTTGTCATTATGCTCTCGGGTCTTGACGAGTACTTGTACTTGTGTTTTCTGTTGACTTTCAATGGTGCCATGTACAGGTTGCCTTCATTGTGCACCATCGGTTCTTTGGTGATCGTCGAATACTCCGTTCAGTTAGTTATTTGCAGGTATATTTGTTAATTTTCAATTTGTACATAAAGTGGGATAGTTTGTGTCGCACCCGTGAATGCCTGATGCTGCTGGATTTAGTATCATTATTGAGGCACAGACAAGTGTAATATGTTTTTAGAATGTCAGCTCTATTTTTGTGTTTTCTGCCATGCTTTAATGAAATTTTTATTGTTTGAGTGTTTGGCTGATTTCAGAAACATTTTAGTGCAAAGTAATTTGATCACCTTCTGCAGTTTCAGCATGGCTATGCTAGTATTAGTTCATTTGTAAAGATTCACTCATATGGCAGATATTTAGCCGAGTTGTGTGACTGTAATACAGATAAAGTAGTTATGAATAGTAGTCTGAACAGTTTATCTCTGTCTCACATTATCCGTTAATAAAAAAATTACGCAAAACACACTGTTTTGATGCTGCATGGCTACACTATAACCTATTCCGTCAGTTGTGAATGACATAGTAGGTGGGTCGGTACATAGATAAGTTGCAAAATGTTGCTCTGTTATTTTTTAGAATGTGAAAAATGCAATATGTACATTGTATAGAGAATTCATTCGTAAGTGCAAGCCACAAATTTAGTTGGCAATGGCTGCATATCTGCTTGAATATATCGATAACTAATTGATGATTATCATGATTTTAGTTTGTCAGAGTGGTGTGGAAATATTGGCAGTGTTTTCACAGTAGTGTTTTTCCAGTTGACTCTGTTCTGTGATGCATTGTTGAGTGTTGATTTGAAGGATAAAGTGTAGATAACTGAAATATATTGTCACATCTTTGTCTTATGTTATGTTTCAAGACCACTTGTGAAGTTTTTGTTTGGGGTTGCTGGTTACATTTAATTGTATTTATTGTCTGTCCAGTGCAGTGCATAGCATTGGACAGAGTATAAAATCATGTGAGTGTCCGTGCGTGCGTCCGTGCATCCAACATTTCTTAAGCTATCTTCCTTCCCCTTCCCTTTCACCTTTTCCCTTCCCAATTTTCCCTCCCCTTTCCCTTCCCTTTATCCATCCTCTTTCCCTTGCCCTTTCCTCTTCCCCCTTTTCCTTAATCCTTTCCCTTCCCCTTTCCCTTCCGCTTTCTCTTCTCTTTCCTTTGTCCTCCCTTCCTCCTTCCCTTCTTTTTTCCCTTCGTCTTCTTCTTCTCCTCTCCCTTATCCTTCTTTTTCCCTTCCCTCTTTTTCCTTTCCCTTCCCTTTTCCATTTCCCTTCTCCTTCCCTTTGCCTACCATTCCTTTTCTCCTTTCCTTTCCTTTTCCCTTTCCACTTTCCTTTCTTTTCCCCTCCCCCTTCCTCTTTCTCTTTCCCTTCTTCCATCTTTCTTTCCATGTCCATGCATCCAATATTTGAGGCAACATATCTTCATAACGGTGCAAGATAGACGCATCGTCACTGTGAACCACCCATAGGAAGTCCACCCTCGGGAGTCGAATGGTCGCGTGACCGATGACGTCACGTGACCCCAAAAGGTCAAGGTCGTGACCCCATTATCTTTGAGGCACCATATCTCCATAACTGTGCCAGATAGACGCATGGTGACGATGGACCATTTATAGTAAAGCGCTGGTGATGAATTGATTGGTCTCGTGACTGACAATGTTTATTGTTTAGTTAAAATAACAGAGAAAGGATGAAAGGATCATTGCTGCTGTACAATTTGAAATTAAACTGTTTGATTTTTTCCACCTATCTAAACAGCTCACTGATTATATTTATACAGACATATACTGTAAACTACTAAAGTGCATTGGACAGACTCCGTGTTCGTACGAACATTATCTTGTTCTTCGCAGCTTCTAAATTTTCCAAAGAAATTTGCAAAAATTCACTACTTGGCTACTGGCTTACTTGACCTTGAATGACCTTAGCCAGTGTGGATTTGAATAAAAAAACAAGCTGATACATTATTAGTTCAGTTGCATGATTGGTTGCATATTATAACCATAGCATCAGTTAATAGAATCAGAATCAGATGATTGTGTTAGCTATGGATCAAAAAACGAAAATTGCAACTTTCTTCCCCGCCTACTTTAACGATTTATTACCCACAACGCCGCTGAAAGGATGATCGATAAAGCGGCAGTTAATGTTGTGACTAAATATGACTAACGAGTATGATTTGATAACAGTCAGTGCATGTTTGCTGGTTCTCGCAGTTAGTCTACAGTCAAGATAGCATGCTGATGGCACGTTCTTGTAACGACGAAGAACGGTGGTAGCTGTGTAGCATCATTGATTGGCGAATCTGCCACGACTTTAGCCGACTAAAAATCATAACAAAATACAATAGTTTATCATAGCCTATTTATGTTGTTGCCTTATTAATGTCAATATGAATTTGATGTAAAGACGGAAGTATGATTTTACCACAGATGGAATAATTAAAGAACGTAAACTTGGATATTATAGCCTACTACGGTGAATTATGTATGGCTTGGTAAGCTGTTCTTTAGATTTATTATACGCTTGGTAAAAATGCACAAATATGTGATACATGCTGAACTAATAGGGCCTATAGAGCTTAATAACCATGAGAAGTGCTCAGTAAGTAATAATTTTTTGTCAGCGAAAATAAGTAAACAAAGACGACTGAAGGGCTCGAAGCAACGAGCGTCACTGCACAGGCAGTACAACAACTTCGCTGGAACAAAAAAAATCGCTCATAGGTTAAAACTGAAAAAGTAAGGTTTGATGTGGGCTCTGGCAATTGATCCAAATTACGTTAATTCACAAATTTGGCTGGATGGTTGGTTGGTCGTTTAGAGCGAAAAGCACCTTAGTCTTTGATTTGCTTACATCTTCATTCACAACTTTTCATCCAGCTCTAGGAACAGTGTGTGCGATCAACAGGATAAAGAAGTAGCATCTAGGCCTACTCAACGGTTATTATTGTGACGCCCCTTCGCTACGGATGAGGGGCTCCATAGCAAGTGTTGCGATATGATATGAAGAGATAAGCTATATAATGTCTGCCAGTAAACTGTTGTCATCCAGGTGAACGTTTTGCGGTCTACATGTAAAGCTACACTATGCACGATTACAGATAAGCTTATATGCTTCATTGTATTGGATTTTATTTGCGACAAAGTTGTGTGTTAGCAAAATGTTCACAGCAAGAACGAAACGAACCAGTGGTCCAGGTCAAAGCAAAGCGGCCAGTGTGAACGGATTGGTCCGTACGGAAGACAACGAAAAGCGATGAACCGGATGATGCAATTGCCGACGTAGGTCTACTAGTACAGAATCTGCCACGTGAAGGTGAGTTGTCGCTGGAGCCGTCGTACAGCGATACGCTGTCATAACTACATCTAGAATGCCGTTCTAATCTCAGCTCGTCAAACGTAACGGACACTACCTGTGACACACAAGAAATACAGTTGTCGCTATAGAAGACACGCTACAGTCTATACAGTAGGCCTAAATGTTGCAGTACTGATCTACAAAATCATGCAACGTCGATGATTTTCATCTTATCTGAAAGAACGTATGCCATTTCTTATTTGGCCCCATCTCTCACTGTTTCCGAGATATGGCCAGTTATAGCTTGAAACTTTTCATTGAAAATTGCGGCCAAACCGCTGCAGATAGGGACGTTGACAGCCTAGAGGAAGTCGCCAGCGCTCAATCCGACGGTACCATCGCCGACTCCCTACGACTTACCGTATAGCCACAATACCGCACGATTGGCATACACACAAAAAACTAAATAGTTGAAATAAGTTTGGAAAATGTACTTGAATGCATTAACTTTTGTATCAAGTGAATGTACTGATTTGGAAGAAGTGTGCACATACTTAATCTGTGTATATATTACTTCCAGTGGCGTAGCCAGAAATTTCAATTGAGGGGCTTCGTCTCCCTTCCCCTCCCTTCCCTTCGCCAATTTGTCTCTTCCCTCCCTTTTTCCTCTCCCTTTTACCC
>Ga0209367_1012583_pt1 | contig 11027 bp, 5 predicted proteins | sample WorMetLIZISLAND2_FD_187412 | JGI IMG/M metagenome (GOLD analysis project Ga0209367, IMG submission 187412) | Marine gutless worms symbiont microbial communities from Max Planck institute for Marine Microbiology, Germany - Olavius geniculatus... ... | reverse complement strand
AAATTAAACTGTTTGATTTTTCTACCGGTCTAAACGGTCACTGATTATATTTATACGGACATATACTGTAAACTATCGAAATGCATTGGACAGACTCCGTGTTCGTATGAACATTATTTTGTTCGCACGTCATAAAAACTGCTGCAGTCTAACTTCATTTGCAAATTTTGAAAAGTTGTTACTTTCATGTTTGTTTTTCTATCACAATATTAATATACTGAACAAAGAGTGACATTGCTCACGCGATGAGATGGTTGCGTGGCTGGATTGTTGTGATTCGTGGATCAAGGCGGTAGTCAAACTTCTCGCCGGTCTGGACGAGAAGTCCGTCTTTGGTGACGAGTGAAATTATCTGCGGCTGAATCAGCTCGGCGTCACTTGCTCTCAGAGTGATCACCACCACCGACTTCAACTTATAGCTGTATACAGCCAAACGCAGACGGCTCAGACATCAGAACAAAGACAACATTATACTGAACTTATCATGTCAAAGACGACAACAGCAGTTGCCGAAATGTCAACAGTAACGAACTAGAAATTCTAGCAAGAAGGCTGCACAGTGCCTTATGCCGTCCGTGCAGAGAGTCGTTTTATTTACGGGTTAAAAGTTTTGGACGTTTTTGCATCCACAATTCTAGCAATGCGGTTCTCAAAAGTTGTATTTAAAGTCTAATGCCTGCCTCGCAGCGCATCATGTAGAAAAGTTTGGTAAAGTTATTCCCCTTGGCCGCAAAACTGTTGGCCATAGATACGCAAAATTTCGAACGTTATTTAAATTTTGAGTGTTAGAATTGTTTGGGACTAACGTCTCGGCACAGTCGGATTTAGTCGAATTTAGCATGTTGGCCAAACAGGGGTGCACAGCGGCGAGAAATTTTATAGCTTTTGATGTTTTTTGTGGAGTGTTACGATTTTAAAAAATTCACTTGATGGCATTTGGTGCAGCGCAATATTTTTTTGCCCTAAGAGTTGGGTTCGCTACGCCGTATTGCAAAATCTGAACTAACGACGTTACTTAGTTATTATTTCCTAAACCAACAAAATATGCGAAGGTCGTACATTTTTACTGAACAAGGCCCAATCAGGTTTAAATCTGGTAGGGTGTGCGTTAGCAAAGCCTGGCCATTGTTTAGCACAGCACATTTAAATACCTTAAAGCGGCAGCAGCACTTAGTAGATTTTGAGTAAGTTACACATGTAGAGACTGGGTCCATATCCCCGACTTTTTTGTTAGTAAACAAAAGTTTACCTATTGTTCATCCATCGGGGTCGATCAAGTAGTTTTGCGATTGTCCGTATCTCTATCCCACGACTGAGGTCTAAAGTTGTGAAATTTGTGGACGTTTTAACCTTATAAGATTTTCGGAAAAGTTGATCTCAAATTCTGTGACACAGATTATAACACAGAACCCACTTCGGATCACGTGGCAAGGTTTCACCGCGATCGGCACAGGGAGTTTGGTGATCGCGTGTTAAAAAAAGAGACATTAGCAGTGAAACATAAACGCTTCTAGCAGAACTGTCGTTTGTGACCGGGCAGTTTAAACAAAGTAAACGTTTGATAAATTAATACTAACTTATTAAAGCCGAGAGTCATTTACAACCTGCTAGCGTCCAGGTTGTGTCTGAGTTGACCAATGAGGACGGTTGTGACAGTGGACGGGTCAACGTACTGACCAGTAATGGTCACTCGCGTTCCGCCGGACAATGGACCGTACAATGGACTAACAGTGTCCACTACCACCTGACCATGTGTCACTGCAAATACAACAGACATATTATAAATAGCGTGTTTGCATTTAACGCTTTATCCCTCTTGTTTCCGAACACAAACTAAGAGATGATAGATGTGTATGTCGAATTTTTGTACGACTTTCAACCATCTTTTGCGTTACTTTTCTGTAAACCTAATACGTATTATAAAGCTGTATGTACAGTAGAGAAACAGGTAGTGCATTACAATGTTTAGATCGGTTGCGGAGGCAGGTGTGTCTTGAAGGACATTAAGCTTTGGCCTTCACAAAACTAATGTTTAAGCCTTGGTACTCTACCTTGGTCCCCGATCACAGCCTTTGCCTTGGTCTTGGGACAGAAACTTACAACTTTTAAGGTGACATGTGATATGCTGCAACAGTTGTTTAAAATGTGCTAAATACAGTAAACTATTTTATAATAGATGTACTAAACATCATTTTATAAACTTGTTAACGGCAAAATTTAAGCTTAAGGACTAGTACATCGAAAACAGCGAAAATTACAAAAGGTGATATTGCCCGCATCGCATTGACACTGAGTGAATAATATCATTTTTTGTAATTTTTGGTGTTTTAGATGTGCTAGTCCTTAAATGTTGCTGTTAAAAAGTACACAGACTGTTGTTTTGTACATTTCTATATGCCGTTTTATTACTAAAATAATGTTTTTCTACAGATGATCAATTACGGAGATATCATTCTGGCCCCAGATATTTTACGGTCACGATCTTGATTTTTTGCGTCGCGTGACCAATATGGCGTCACGTGACATTAATCACGTGACCATTTAACTTGCTATAAAAGTTTTCTATGGATAAGCAATGATGACAATGCATCTATTTTGAACGGTTATGTAGATATCGGGCCACGAATATTTTGGGCTAACTATACAGTATCACTACTATGCAAACCGAGTTCTAGCTAGTTTTTGGCCAAATTTTGCAAATGTCGCTGTCATAGCAACCACGGTCGGCCGTGGTAAACTTTGACTGACATTATTTATTTGCTGAACCCCCAAAATTCTTTGTTGGATGCAAGGATCTCAGATATATCATGCCGAGTTATGGCCTATTTTGTCTCAAATTTCGTTGTTATGACAACAAGGGTTGGTTGTGGTAAAATTAGATTAGCTTTATTCAATAAATAACCCGTCTTCTGAAACCCTCCGTTAAGCGCAAAGATCTTGGAGGTATATTTTACAGAAACCGATTTATGGCCCATTTTGTATCAAATGTTGTTGTCATGGCAACGACGATCGGTCGGGTTAAAATTTGTTTGGCAGTATGCGATAGTCCAACCCCGAAAACCATAGCCTACCCTAGAACTAAAAATTACGAGTGTATCTTATACACACCCAGAGTTAGTGACCGTTTAGTTTACGTTGCGCGAGACCGGTCGCGCTCCATGGCGAGTTTAAATAAAACATCGATCGTTTCTGGGATCAGTGAGCTGAGATTTTATTCGCACCGGACCTTCAAACATGAACCGCTGTCGCGCGTTTTCCTTTGCGTTAGCGGGCTTTTCTTGTTTTTCTTAATCTTCGCAGTAGAAAATGCAGCACCATGAAAAATTGACAATTATAATGATGAGTTTTTTTGCAGCGGTAAACGGCGTTAAAAGCTAACCTGTGCGGAACACTCCAGTGGCACCTTGCACACCTGGTCTACCTGGATAACCCGTTGCACCTGTAGGACCTAACACAACAGACAGCTGTCATGGATGTATCATAGCGTCTAACAGCTGCACCATGACGATAAACTGCAACCAGTTTTTTTATAATTTGAGCTGCTACACGTGTAAATTAGAGCAAAAAACTTTCACAGTTTACAAAACTATGTGAGGGCGATATTCGCCAAAACTCGAAAACGGTAAAAATGGTCTTGGTGCAAAACTATCGCGTGTTGAAATTCAGACTGGCCCTTTTGAGAATGCCAGGTTCATGGCCTGCGAGGTGACGTATTTTTTCACAACAAAAGATAATGCATATTTACAGCTGTCAAATTAACTCGAAGTAACCACTTTAAGACATAATGGAAGTTAAAATTATCATCATCTCATCATCTTTATTTGAAATCAGACCACAAGGGTCCATTAAACAATACATAGTAAACATAAAAACAGACACGGAGAAAAAAGAAAACACAGTACAATAAAACTAGAAGCTACAGGTAAACACACAAACACACGTAAACACACAAAGAAGGTCAAACTACACCAAAATCTCTGTACATGCGTAAATTTACTTAAATATGTAAGCAGTAGTTCCAATATTCCATTAAACTACGTGCATTTGACAATCGGATAATATTCAAGTAATTGAAAATTGTTTTGTTGTTGTTCCATCACTACTGTCACGGTCTTGTGACACAGGCACGACTTCGTGGACTTCATTCCACTTACCCTCTCGAAGTTGTCCACCTACAATATCAGCAATATTAATGATGCGTTATTAACGCGTTAACGCAAGCGTTAAAAAAAATTAACGCAATGCGTTAACGCGTTAAAAAATTAACGTTTTGACAGCTCTAATAATATTACTGTGGTAGGAGCGGCTTCAACAAAAACTCAAAAACCCAAACGCGTACAGACAGGAAAAACTCCGTTAAATGTAAATGTTTAAATGTAAAATGAAACATAATGTTTCAGCAAGTAATGTGTGTAAGCGGGATTAGTAAACAGTTATCAAGTAGGCCATGCAAAGGATCTAATCTTGATGCGCCATAATTATGTCGGAGTTATAACTTTTATATTAAAACACAACACACATAAATAATGCAGACTATATACCTGGGTGGCCTGGAGGTCCATAGCTGCCTCGCAGACCCGGCGGACCCGGCGGTCCGGGCTCAGATGAAAATCCTGACGGTCCCATTGGACCCGGCGGGCCTGGGGGTCCAGCAGGACCTAGACTTCCAGATTGACCGGGTGAACCAGTAGATCCTGTAAACCCAGTCGCTCCTGTTGCGCCTTGAGGCCCTTTTGGCCCTGTAAACAACGACAAAGTGCACGCTGTACGACGCGTTAATAATGATGGCCCAGACCGAATTTAATTTTGATTAATAGTAGTAGTAGTAGTAGCAGTAGTAGTAGCAGTAATAGTATGCAAGAGTTATACTGCCCTCCCTACACGAGCCCGGACCGGGAGTGCATTACAAGTGTCAAAATGTCAAAATTAAAAAGCAACAAAACATTATAAAGCAAAAGCGAGCATCATTTTGCGCTTGAACGAGCTGTCAAGTGACAACGTTTGCTTTACGAACTGCTGCAGGAATACTGTTTTACACGACTGGCCCGGCAACAGAAAAAGTGTGTCCCCAAATTTCGTTCTTGTACGTGGAACAAAGTAGCTGATGCTGTCGCTGAGCGGAGACGAGACCGCGCTGGATCGCTGCTGCCGCTTGTACAGAATTGCTGAGGTAGTCTGAGCACTGTCGTGTATGGATTTTGTACATCATCAGAGCCAGCTTGAACTTTATGTTGTACTCCACGGGTAACCAATGAAGCTCCTTCAGAGCGGAACGCGCATGGTCATGCCGCGAAAATCCCATAAATAGGCCTAAACGCGAGGCGGCGTTTTGCCCTCGTTGTAGTGGAGCTATGATAGGCAGCGGCAAACGACTCAAGATGACATTACAATAGTCTAGACGGCTAAAAATGAAAACGTATCAGCTCTTTTATAACTCGGACGTCGAAGTGGTGCTTTATGTGTCGTAGCCGACGCAAATAGTGCAAACCTGTGGTCGTTATTTGGTTTATCTCATACAGACTTATCGCAGCCCGAAATCGCCAAAAAATCCATAAAACCCCTTATTTTGGCGTTCAAGGTCATCCAAGGTCATTGAGTTCGGCGCCAATCGAAAGCCAGTATACGATTTTTTATTAGTGATTAATAGTAACCTAAGCCTTATCTCGCACCATTACTGAGATACAGCGATTTATTGGCCAAAAATCACAAATTTTACCCACCCCCTCTCATTTAGCGCCTTCGTTCAGGGTGACCCCCTTCGAATTTATGGAAAAGCTTTACGGTTCCTAAAACTAGAGTCTTTCGGGCAGCCGACGGTAAAGATTTGGTGATCCTAGCTTGCACCGTTTTTTACTGATCCACCCGTGTAACAGACGGACGGACGGACGGACAGACGGATGGACAGAATTGCGATGGCTAAGATGCCCTGAAAGCAACAGCTGCTTTTGCGCGTAAAAACGGAAGCATTTGTAGGCGAAAGCCCATCCCTGCTTCATAGCCTCTGGACACAGAAGTCCAGCTTGTTACCTCCACGGATTAGGGTTCTCCTGGTAACTACAGAATGGACTACGGCTTTGCTCCAAGGCAAAAAGCAAGCCGATCGCGGTGTAGCGTAATGAGCTAAAGTTGGCATGACGTCATGGTGACTGCATGGCGGTCTTCACTGAGGACACCAGCCCTGGACACGCTACATTTCAGACAGGATCGTCACGCTTGACATATGCAAGCATCCCAATAAACAACCACAGAACACACCATTATCTCTAAAATGAGGAAGACAACGGGAAACAATTTTAATCAAACACGTATGTGTTTCCCTAGACATAAAAAACTCGCGTGAAACGCTCCATAATTTGGCATCTGCATTACAACGGGTGCTTATGCTAACTGCTGGTTCAGCCTACGGTTATTTACATGTACCTGGACATCCAGCTGCCCTGGCAACTCGTCGATGAGCTGTCTGAAATTCCCAACCGGTAGCACCCGTTGCCCCTGTAGCACCGTCAGGACCTATAGAACCTCTGAGACCCGGTGCACCAGGCATACCCGGACGACCTGAACACACATTATATTTTTCGGTTGTGCGTCATCTGTACAGTATTAAGCTATATATCAATGGCCCAAAAATGTCTGACATCTAATAAAATCTGGCAGTTTTCGGGGAATTCAGCATTATCGGGTTCCGGCATTTTTTTCGGTTGGATGCCGATTTTCAACACAGCTGTAATCCCTGTCGGCACAAGTGCTGATATTTGACTCAATGAAACTAATTATTCACTTGGTACTTCTCTAAACCGTAACTTGTTAAAAGTCTAAAATTAAATTTATTGCAGCACATGGTAGATTAGCAACTTGCTACAAGGCTGATTTCAATGTCTTGCCTGACAATTCGAATTACAGCTCTATAAGCGTGTATGAGCGCGCATATCTCCGGCAAGTAAAGTAATTTAAACATTAGGCTACTCTACCAGTGGCGTATTTAGGATTTAGCAAAAAGGGGCATGGCGAGCTCGCAGAGCGCGAGCCTATAACGGGGGTCTGGGGCGGAGCCCCCAGCGGGGTCCAGGGGCAGAGCCCCTGGTCGGGGGATCAGCGGGGCGAAGCCCCCTGAAGCTGAAACATTTTTTGCTTTGAATGTTCAATGGAAGCCGCAAATTCGCCCATTTTTTCTGAAATTCGGAAACGCAGAAAATCACAGCGTCATATCAGATGCAATTTCACATGGGATTTTAATTGCATATTGTATCAGTATGAAAAAAAGACCATCAAACATTGTTTAATTATGCAATTCTTGCTGGAAAACGGCAAAAACGCAGTTTTTTATATAAAGTCGCCTTTAAAAATTTTCACGGTCGGGCCAAAGGGGGGAGCATTGCACCGTGGCCCTCCCCCTAAATACGCCACTGTACTCTACCTACCACTTTTATTAATTTTTAGCCAAAATTCACAAATTTCGTTGGCATGGCAACCAGAGTCGGCCATGGTAAACTTTGACTGACATAATTTATTTGCTCGACATTTAAAACCTTTTGTTAAATGCAAGGATCTTGGAGATATCTTGTAAATATATCGAGTTATAGTCCATTTTTGCTCAAATTTCGTTGCCATGGCAACAAAGGTGGGTCAAAGGTAAATATCACAGTGCAGTACGGTAGTGCTGATAATGTTGTAAAAGCGGTGAACGTTTAGCATAGGAAATAGCGTTTAGGGGGTTCTGTAACTTCGAAACCCTTTAAACGATTTCCATAAAACTTGACATCAGTGATCATATCCCCCACCCGACCCCACACGCAAAATTTGGTTACAATCGATTTAAAGGGGTGTGGCTGCGCATGCGCGAAATTCGCCGTTAAGCGTCTATTTTTTTCTTTTTTTCTTGCGCACGGTACAGACCAGCCCGTTTGACCGACCGATGCCGCTAATGGCTCAAACGAAGCGTCCTGACGCCGGACACATTTTTTATATGTTTTCGATTAAAATTTTTAAAATTTACCCCTTTTTATGCTCCAATTTTTAAAAATTTGCATTACGGCCTATGGGGACTTTATATACCTTAATGCATAATAGTCACATATGTTTTTCAAAATGTTGGAACACCTGCAGTTTACATAGGCCTAATAATATAGTTAGTTAGCTGGCTGCTTTTAACTGTATTCGATGTTTGCAGTTGCAACTGCTAATGGTACTGTTTTTATTGAGTTTTACCTGTATTTGCATGATTTGTGTGTTTTTTGTGTGTGTTTTGCTGTATGTTTTTATGTGTTTTATGTGTATATGGGCCAAGTGCTTGAAATAAAACTGATGATGATGAAAGCGGTATAACTCGGTCTCCGTAATAGATAATTGCGCGCTGTTTGCACCTATCCTCTATTTTCGGGGTCGGGCAATATAATGGTGTCATTTAAATGTATTCCCTAACGACCCCTGTTGCCATAGCAACCATTCAAAAGTTACAAAATAGCAGTAATGTCACGCATGCTAAGTCACAAACACGCAGACACACAGACAAACAGAAAAAGCGATAACTTTATTTCCGCAGTGTTTACTATGTTTACTTTTGCTGGGATAATAAATAAATTGATAATTAATTAATTCATGCAATAATGTATTTAGTGTGTTAATTTTTGTTGCTGGATTGTAGTATATCTAGTCATTTCTATTTGCTGTTTTTAAAATTTTATTTTATTATTATTGACATGCAAATACAAAGTGCAGACCTCTGACGCCTCTAGGTCCAGGAGATCCAATCACAACTGTTCCTGCTCCAGCTCCTACTGGGCCAGGCGGCCCAGGAGGCCCGGGTGGCCCAGGATATCCTCTTGGACCATAGTGTCCATAATGACCCAACAATCCTCTACGACCTGGGGTCCCCGGAGGACCCGGCGGACCTAAAAATATAACAGACGTGACATCTTTTTCCAAAATTTTATGCAAAAACACCACAACAAAGATCAATTAAAATATTACACTTAGAAACTGTACCGTAATAAAATAGACCCAAAATAAAGAAAATAACAAACAAACGGTCAAAAAAAGAAAACTGCTAACATACAGCAAGTGTTTCAACTGATTGATACATATTTGAGAGACTGCTGGTGACAAAACTTACACAAAACTCGCCGTTTTTTGGCAGTAGCTGTGACCATCGCCAGTATTAATTACATAAAGTTTTGTGCACATTGCCACGTGCACTGTAGCCGTACCTTTAGGTTGGTTAACATCACAGTCGGTAGGAGATGGTGCAGCGTTTCGTTGTCCCGTGTGTCCAGTCGCGCCTGGTTTTCCAGCGGGGCCGGTTGCACCTACCGTCATGAAATGCATTATAAAAACACCACAAGTAAAAAATGTCGCGCTGTTTCTCGACGTTTTTTGTATGTGAGGCCTTTTTGTGGGGGCCTTATGTAGTCCTGTTCGGCCAAGCATGCTGAATATGATAGTTCTTTAAACCGTAACTTGTTAAGAGTATAAGGTTAAAATTATCTGAGCACCCGGTAGATTAGCAACTTGCTGCAGGGTTGATTTTAAATGTCCCGCCGTGATAATTCGAACTACAGCTCCGAAGATGCTATAGTCCGATGTACTAGACCAATTGCACTTACCAACATACTCTATACGGGTACTTCAAACGCTTTTATCAAAAGTCACGTTTACATACTTTATTTCACACTGGCATTCTTACTGCCTATCATACTGTCTACAGTGGGATAACGTGTCGATAACCCACCGGTGCAGTCATGCGCGACCAACTATCGACAGTGTAGGCCACAAGACCGACTGTTCAAAGTGTATCCAGAAGTTCGTTTAACACGCACTACAAACAGTGGTTTAACACGTACATTAAATAAATGTACAAAACATCAGTTTATACACTTGTTAACGGCTACATGCAATGAGTGACACATCGAAAACAGCAAAAATCATAAAAAAGGTGATATCACTCACCATCACATCGCCTAACTGTCAATGTGCTGTTGAATGATATCACCTTTTTATGATTTTTGCTGTTTTCGATGTATCACTCATTGCATGTCGCCGTTAACAAGTGTATAAACTGATGTTTTGTACATTTGTATTTGCTGTTTTATTACAATAACAAAGTTTTATGTTGATGGTCAATTATAAACCATCTGCTTTACACGGTCAAGAAGACACTGAACCTTAAATATTTTGGGGGTCACGATTTTGATCTTTAGAGGTCACGTGACGTCATCGGAACGTGATCATCGGACTCGTTAAGAGCACTTTCCTATTGATGGTCAATGATGACCATGCGTCTATCTTGCACGTGTACGGAGATACGGGGCTTCAAAGATTTTGGGGTCACGAGTTTGACCTTTTGGGGTCACGTGACGTCATCGGTCACGTGACCATCGGACTCGGCGTATGTAGTTTCCTATTGGTGGTCCATTGGAACCATGCGTCTATCTTGCACCGTTACGGAGTTATAAAGCGTCAAATTTGCATTTGCCCATGTCAAAGGCCAAAAGTTCAGTGCGCATGCGCCGTGTCACGTGACCTGTAGGCAGGGGGTCCAAAATGACCACATATTTGGAATTCCCAAGTCCACATTGCCTATTCACTATACAACTTCTATGAGACTACGATGACGATTAAGGGCCGTTTGTAGGTGAAAATTGTATACATAGGCATGTTTTTCAAGGCCAAAACGTTGATTGCGCATGCCCCGTGTCACGTGACCTGCGGGTAGGGGGTTCAAAATGACCACATATTTGGAATTCCCGAGGCCATATTGCCTATTCACTATACAACTTTTATGGGCCTACGATGACGATTAGGTGAAAGGTGAAATTTTTATACAGGAGCGTTTTTGGCCGAAAATTTCAGTCAGTTTTTTTGCCCAATTTTCGACTTTGGGGGGATTTTTCAGAGGTTAGACATTAACTTCGAATTTTTTACCCCTAAAAAGGCACACCCTTGCGTGAGACCGCGTCGTTTGAGCCATCGTGCGTGAAAATCCGCCGACCGGTCTGACCTGTAGGTCGGTCAACAAAAAAAGGTATATATAC
>Ga0209367_1012582_pt1 | contig 11028 bp, 8 predicted proteins | sample WorMetLIZISLAND2_FD_187412 | JGI IMG/M metagenome (GOLD analysis project Ga0209367, IMG submission 187412) | Marine gutless worms symbiont microbial communities from Max Planck institute for Marine Microbiology, Germany - Olavius geniculatus... ... | reverse complement strand
GTTGGTTACATCCCGAGATGGTTTACCTGCCCACAGGCAGTCACCCATCGCAGTATTAACCGGGCCCGGCGTACAGTAACTTCGCTGATTGGATCAGACGCGTTACCACTACACCACGCCGACCGCTGACACTCTAGGTGCTGACACTCTAAGGGCCAAGTGTTTTCAGTGCCAGCGGAAAGTCATGGGAGCCACTGAGTGAGCTGTAGGCCTACTTGTTTCTTTCTCTGACATCAACAGTCTCAGCGGCACTGGAACTCTGCTGCAGATAGACAGTTTACTTATTTATTGAGAAGGGCACTTGTTTGTTTACATTTACAATCGTTTCAATATCGCTCACCATGTCGCTCACCGGTTAACAGTGTTTGTAGTTAATTTGTAATTGTAGATACCGTGAATTACACTGTCACTTGAACTAGTTAATCGTCTACAGCGTAATAATATTGCTTCTACCAGTGGCATTATGTCTTTTCATTTTAACTTTGAGCTGGAAGCTGCCGATGAAAGTAGTGTGTCATTGCACCCTTCAGGTACTGATGTCACATGGCACGTCACGGTAGGCTTATGTAGGCTTACGCAGCACATTATATTCACGAGCACATGTCTGCGATGTGACCTTACTTTGTCCGTATTTGGTAGATCTGACAGCTCAGTACTTTCTGGTTGCAGGCAAATCTTGCTGATTATGTAACATGTCATTCCATTGTCACAAAATATATGAGACTGATACTCTTTTTGGCGAAATCACATGGTCACTTACTCATAAATCTTGCAGTAGTCAATCCTTATTGCACATTTCATGAATCTTTGTCATCAGAGGTTTCGCTTGAGTTCAAGACACACTGACTTTCTGGAACAGTAAGACAGACTTTGTAACAACTTTAGCATGATCTTTGCACAAAATCAACGTATTAACGTAGACATTGCACTGGACTGTTATGGCAGTCGTAAACATCTGCTAATATAACGTAACGTAACATCAAACATTATGTACATCAGACATGCGGACGTTTAAAAACCAATAACAACCATGTTTAGATTATCAGACTTAGGTGGAGAATTAGGGTTAGTTTTAAGGTTAGGGTTAGGAATAAGGTTAGGGTTATGTTTAGGGTTTGTAGTCACATTCAGTTGCAATTAAAATAACTAAAATCCAGTACAATCGGAGTCATAATCGTTCTCGGAGAATTAGGGTAAGTTTTAGGGTTAGGGTTAGGGTTAGGAATAGGGTTAGGGTTATGGTTAGGTTTAGGGTTTGTAGTCGCATTTGGTTGCAGTTGAAATAACTAAAATTTAGTAAAATCGGTGTCATAATCATTCTCAGTCGATAGACACTTGAAGTAAGCAGCTGTGACATAGAGATTGCACTGCATGCACATGTATGATTTGTTGCAAAATAGATATACAGTGTGAAACGTTCGTAAATATTTCTTTATTTTCGGACTTTAGACATTTTTAGCAGTTGATTAACCTAAGTGAAATTGGAAATTTGTGAGTAAGTGACCATGTGATTTCGCTCTCTTTTTCAGTTTCTATCATGCCACACGGCAGCACAACCGCATGATATTACTGTCAATGTAGTGTACTTTTATCTCATTGTAGTTGACTTGAACTTTAAAATTTCCTTGGCACTACATTATTGAAGCTCACAGTCTATACAGACATGCCAACACTGGGAAAGAAAAATGCATGAGACTGGTTTCCTTTTTCTCTCTCCATTTACTTCCCCTTCTTTCTCTTTCTTTCTTGCTCCATTCCATTTCTTCCCTTCACTCTTATGTTTAAAATTAAGCTCTGAGTATCTGTAAAATTGCATCTGCTCTAAATGATTTTCTGACAATTTGATGAGACAAATGTTAGAAATGAAGTTAAATACAATTAAGATGTGTGGGGTAATGTTTATGCCAGTGGGCTGGCTAAGTATGAGTTAAATGTAAATGTGGGTCACTTACATGAGATGTGCAAAAACTTTGCATGTTTTTCTGCAGGTCTGCTAAAGGAGCTATCCGGAATCCGATTATATTACAGTTAAGCCAGCAAATTCATGCAGATTTATGCTCTGTCATTTGTCCTTTTTGCATGTGCCACTGGTGTTGAGGTTGAATGAGGCTGATCAATGTTGTGTGATGTTTCAGATATGCACAGAAAATCTGAAGATGATGATGATATCTGTGTGGAAGTTGGCAATATGTCTGCATTAGGAAACACTGCAGCTGAAGAAGTTACACTCTGCTGGGATTCTTGCGTAAGTTTGCAGTTTGTGTCTACCTTGTCTTACAACTGTACTCATTCACATGTGTTTTATAGATTTTAGTTCTTTATAAGTATGGAAGTGCTACAATGCCCTGTGAATTACGTATTGATCAATTCTTGAATGCATCATGGAACAAACCATCATAACACACTTCATCTGTCCAGCACTCCAGGCTCCTCCATCCAGTTTATCATTTGTTAATCAGTTTGCTTTCCGACCTACCGGTTCTCCTACTGCTGCCATCATTTCCTTTTTGGACCCAGTTACCAAGCTGCTTCTTACGAATCATTATGTGGTAGTCATCTCATTAGATTTTAGTAAAACGTTTGATCAGGTGCGACACTCTACGTTGATGCCGAAAGTGGCTTCCTTGGATATACCAGACAAAGTTTACAATTTGATGGTCGACTTTTTTGATGGTCATTCACACTTTACGTTCTGCAATGGCACTAAGTCTATCTTTAAGGACAATACAGCAAGTATTATCCAAGGCTCCAGTATAGGACCCGCAGCATATGTCATTAATACCTGTGATCTCCAGGTAGTCACTCCACACAACTTTGTCTGTAAGTTCGCTGACGATACTTATTTGATTATACCCGCATCAAACATACACTCCAGGCCAGCAGAAATGAACAACACCCAGACGTGGGCAACAGTGAATAACTTAACGTTGAACTGTGAAAAATCCTGTTCATCGATCCGAAGCATAGATGTCATATTGATGCTGCAACAGAACTTCGAAAATCGAAATCTAGCCAGAGTTGACAGTCTGAAGATACTTGGAGTCACATTTTCAAGAAATCTATCTGCTTCAGAACATATTGGAAACATTCTGAAGTTCTGTTCGCAAAGCATGTATGCTCTGCATTTGTTAAGAGCCCACGGGATGTGCGACGCAGCAATACAAACAATTTTCAGGTCGGTCATTATTGCTAAACTCACCTATGCACCCAGTGCTTGGAGATGATTTTCAAAGCTTCTGACTGGCAACGAATTGATGCTCTAATTCGCCAGTCTAAATGACACGGATACTACGCAGTGCATTTGCTGATGTTTGAAGAACTGTGTGAGAACATTGACAATAACCTATTTAGTAAAAACTTGCATGAATTCTAACCATGTTCTGCACTCTATTCTTTCGTCCTTCTCCACGGCATCGCAACATTGCAGTCTTAGGCCTCACTCACATAGTCTCATTCTTCCTGATCATGACAATCACTTATCGGGCTGTAATTTTGTAACTTGCATGCTATATAAACAGTGCTATTTAGTTTTTGACTTTTCCGTTTTAATCGTTTTAGTAGTTTGCTCTCAGTATGTTCATTTGCAGTCTGTCAGCTTGTGTAATAAACGAATATACATATACATATATCAGTGTTAGAAAGTGCTGTGTATTGTGAAACTCAGAAGTTTAAGCTCATAGGAATTTTATATCTACATATATCTATCTTTCTATGCCAGTATATTTCTTTAACTTGTTTCTGTGCATTTTTAAAAATAATTTATTGGCACTGATGTTTTGCTTGTTATAAGATTTGTATGTGATGAGCACTGGAGTGTCATCTTACAGTGTTTTCTGATTAGTTTTGTTGATATTTTTGTCTGTTGTGCTTTGATTCTTAGTTTATTTTTTTCTTGCAGAACTATCAAGTCAGTCCATCAGCTGAGTATCAGCTGGCAGATGGCACTACAATACAGTGTGTTCTACCTGCCAAGGACGACACCAATGAACTTGCTTCAGTATTGTATAAAAACGTTGCCGTGCACACTGATTTGTTGCCTAATGTGTATGAAGGTTAGTGGTCTTAGTAGGCTCTTTATCTAATGCATAACAATGCTGCTGTAGACATTAATCTGTTGTCTAATGTGTTTACGTGCAGAATGATTTGAAAAAATATCCCCAAATATCCCCCAAGTTTTTGTTATAGCTGCATCAAATGTTGCTGTGCACACTGATTTGCTGTTTAATTTATATGAAGGCGAACGTTTCTCACTAGCAGAATCTCCAGTAGAATTGGATCCAGTTGATCGCTTGATATCACACCACACTTGTACATTTTGCTACACTATCTTCTGAGTTGTTAGTGCCACATTCTGAATATATTGATGCATATTCGTTGTTTCATTATGTTATTTGTCATGGTAACCAGGTTATTAATTGTGTACCGGTATACTGTGGACATATTTGATGTACTATCTGTATGAATTTTGCACAGAAAATTTTGCTGGATGCTTGCGACATCATATTTTTCAGCATAGCAAAATCAAAAGCTTAACTGTGGTTAATTCATCAAAACCATCAAACACCGATTTGATTCTTATTGTCACATTTCAGCAAGTCATTTAAAATTTGTCATACTCAATTGGCATAAATTGATTTTATGTATGTTTCATGTAATTGTTGATGTGTCAAATGTTTGTTGCAGGTGGTTTTAAAATATGGGAGTGCTCTGTGGATCTCTGTAATTTTCTGTCGCAGCAGAACTTTGCTTTTAAGGATAAAATAGTTTTAGAGGTAACATTTTGTCATATGTTGTTTGAGCAGTAACCCTTCTTTAGTTACTTTGTGATGCTGTTATGTTTATTGTCTGTCATCAATGGCAGATCTAGCATGGAACTGGAGTGCTGCAGATTTAGGATGATTAGTCTCAGTTTAGGGTGCATAAGACGCTGACCAATGGGTAGTTTTATTGGTAATACCGGTATAAGTAAAAAGCTATCCTGCCCAGGCAGGTTTGGAGTGAAGGGCAGCTCCTCCAGATTATTGGGGCTAGAACTGCCACTGTCAGTCATCTCTAGCTGTGTGTGTGTCTGTAATCTGTATGCATGAATGTTATCATATTGTGTGAGTTAAATTGTATCTCCAAAAGTACGTTAGATTTTTACGCAGCACATCTTAGCTATCGCAATTCTGTCCATCTGTCTGTCCGTCTGTCACATGGATGGATCAGTCAAAAAACGGTGCAAGCTAGGATCACCAAATCTTCACCGTCGGCTGCCAGGAAGACTTTAGTTTCAGGAACCGTCAAGCCTTTCCATAAATTCGAAGGGGGTCACCCGAACGAGGCGTTTGGCGCCGAATTCAATGACCTTCAATGATCTTGAACGCCAAAATAGGGGGTTTTATGGGTTTTTTGGCGATTTCGGGCTGCGACACAAGTCTATATCATTCACAAGGTGGTGCCACGCTACTATCGTTATGCGATCCAGATAGAGAATTTGGTATTTGTACATTAACTTAGCGTGAACACCCCAATTTTCAGCTAAACTACTGAATGAGAACTGCTATAGGCTTTCACATGTCTTGTGAGCATTAGGTCAAATTTCTTGTTTCATCCAATGAGCGCAAAGTTTTGTCATGGATGAGCTCATGATTATTAGATTTTCCTGATGATCCAGTGGATTCCTTCGGCTATTTTGCTTCAATTTTTCATTTCTATAGTGCACTTTCAGTGAGATAGAACATGACAAGTAGCTTACCAGTATTTGCCAAATCACTGCGCATCTATACTGCCAAAAGCATCACACGTGGCATTTGCATTTGTTTGGTGGCAGCATCTTCCATTTATGGGAAATAGGTTTTTCTTTTTTCATTTTTTAGTAGTCAAATGCAATATAATTATTTTTTCATAAGAAATTTTGCTATGATATAGAATACTTGTTGAACCAATGTACAGAAGAGTTTGAGGTTTATTCAAGATTTTATGACATAGCTGTTTAAAAATGTTTACTGCTGAATATAGTTAGTTCACTGTTGTAGCTTGGATGTGGTGCTGGTCTACCGGGCATATATGCATTGCTGCAAGGAGCTGTTGTCCACTTCCAAGACTATGTGAGAGATATTTTGATCATTTTTTACTTACATAGATTGACTTACATTGAATGATTGTAATTAACTGTACATTATTATTATTCCTGCGGTGTTTAATGGCATTCTAAGCAGTACTGAATGTTGTTAAGTATTAGCATTCATATTGCAGTTAGAAGTGTAGGTTTACTGTAAACATAATTAGTACAGCTGTCAAAGCGTTAATTTTGTAATGCATTAATTAACGCATTATTAACGCACCCAGGCCTTTTGAGAGAGAGAGTATGGGGTAAGTTACCCCGAGCCTTGCGACATTTGTGGACCCTGCCTGTAGAATATAAAGAAGTTAGAAACACATTTTAATTGTATAATCAACAATAACTGATGTCATAGCTAGCATAGAAATCTATTAGCCTGTCATCGAAAAATTATTTACAGTAACGATGGAATGGCAACTACAATTTAGCTGCTTGCATTCATTCGATTGTCAAATAATCACAGTATAACAGAATTTAGTAAATCAAGATAAATTTACGTATGTGCGTTAATTTTTTAACACACGTTAATTTTTTTAATGCGTGTTAATTTATTAATACATTAACGCATTAATTAATGCGTTAATTTGACAGCTCTAATAATTAGCAATATTCAGCATTGTTATCAGTATTATTGTAGAGAAATATATGAGTTTTTTATTACTAATTTATTTTTGGTGGCTGGTGAGTAAATACTTTCCCCTCAGCAGTCAGCAGCAGTAACTGGTATGCCAATTCTCGTCTCAAAAGGTCAAAGATGAAGCTTGCTGCTGTGTGTCATAAGCCTCAACAGATTTTTGCATGCCTCACTGAACAAACGCACTGAGACAACCATAATGTCTATATATGACCATTAGTAGGGCTTGAGTGTTTGTTGTATGCTATCATGCTCTTTGAAGTGATTAGCACTTATCAAATGCTTGTCATTTTTAAATGTATTTTATAATGTGTTCTTCGTCAATATGACTTTGATTTTCGATTAATCACTTGACTTGACACTGATTTCAGCAGGTCTAGTTAAGATGAGTATCCAGTATCTCCATACTAAACCTATCAGCCGGTGTAGGTATGTGTGTATGTTTATGACTGCAGAGTTTTCGTGTGGATGTTGTAGAATGAAGAAGTTTTACACAGAGTTACGGTTCCTAGTATTATTGTCAATAAGCAAAGACTAAATTCGTTGTCGTGGCCACCAAACTGTCGATTTTTTCATGGTGATTGGGATGGCCTTGCTAACGCCATTGCCAGCAGTGCGAAGTACACCTTTTGTTATGTTGTTCTTAGCTGTGTTAAACTATACACCGTAGGCCATAAAAACGTGGCACTTTACTTTTGTCCATATCTTTACCAATTATTAATCGACTTTAAAAATGTTTTTCACTGGCACTATCTGCGGACAGTTTGCAATAGTGCGATTATTATATATCCCATCACATCGTAAATGCATCTTTACACTACCTTGTGAAACATAAATGCAAGAAAACCTAATGATAATAACAAACATTTAAGTAAATGAAAAAAAACTTCAGACCAATATTGCAGTGAATGATCCGTATGACACTAGACTGTGTTTACTGACTCAGTATAGTGTTATACAGATCATTCACCGCAATGTTGATCCAAAGTGTTTTTATGCAATTTTACCAAAATGTTTGTTTGTTATTATTGTTATACATGCATATTTCATTCATATTTCACAAGGTAGTGTAGAGACGCATTCGCAGTTTGGTGGAATATATAATAATCACGTTATTGCAAATTGTCCGCAGAGTGTGTCAGTGAAAGAATTTCGAAATTCGGTCATTAATTGGCAAAGATATGGACAAAAGTAAAGTGCCACGTTTTTTATGGCCTACCCTGTAATACATTATGACACTGACAGTCACACTTAAAGTATACGTGTTAGTTAATGGCAAAGTTACTATACGATGGATCCAGTTAGTACTTGGATAGGTGACTGACCAGCCTTTTACACTCCATGGCATGGGGTAGAATTAGTATCAATTTTTTGGCGGAGTAGTAATAAGTGGCGATGCTGAGTGTAGTATTGCAGCTGCCAGTTTCGGCCAATTTGTGGCTGAAGCTGATTGGCTTCGTAAAAGGTCGGCAGCTGCCCGGTGTTGTGCTATCAGATGAACTGGGTGAACTTTCACAGTGGCTGTGCCATGATGACAGCATACGCTGTTGTTTTTTTTTACTCCTCGTGTGCTACGTTCCTAACGTAGCGAAGAGGAGTATATAAGATCAGTGTAATATTGAGGACCGACCGATCGATTGACGACCGACCAACGACCGACCTTTGTTCCTGGAAGAACCTTCCTGGAAGAACTTCATACGGCCATATCTCCATAACGGTGCTAGATAGACACATGGTCACTATGGACCACCGATAGGAAGTCGTCCCCCCCGGGAGTCGAATGGTCATGTGACCGATGATGTCACGTGACTCCAAAAGGTCAAACTCGTTATGTATGCACATTTCATTGATATTTCACATGGTAGTGGAAAGACGCATTTATGGTGTGGTGGGATATGTACTAATCACATTATTGCAAATTGTCCGCAGAGTGTGCCAGTGAAAGAACTTTGAAAATCGGTCAGTAATTGGCGACGATATGGACAAAAGTAAAGTGGCGTGTTTTTATGGCCCACGGTGTATAATCATCACACTTTTTCAAACCGAGTTTAAGTTGGAGCAAAACTAATTTGACACTCTGGTGCTGTCATAAATATTTACTGAATTTTGTATTAATGTGTGTTCAGATGTGACTTTATTTTGACATCGGAGACAGTCTACAGCCAAGCTAGTTACACTAAGTTGCACTCAGTTATGGAAGCTCTGCTGAAGCAAGATGGAGAAGTGTTGGTATTTTGTTTTTTACAGAGATTGACAGTAAATGACTAAATTAACATTAATAGATTTAAATTTTATTACTTTTAAATCAGCTGTTTGTTAGCCATCAGTAGCAGAAATACGTGACGTGGTTTTGAGCTAAGGTATTTGAAGTAACAGTGAAACTTTTTATTAGAGTTTAGTTTTTAAAAAAATTTTTGATCTATGAATTTTCATGTATTTTTGATGTGGTCAGTATCTGGCAGTTTATAGCACTGCTTATTCCAATAACATAAAGTCCATGAAAACTCGAAATTGTGTCAAGTTGTACCTTTAAAAAACTCTAGGTGTAACACAAAAAAAATCAAAAACCCAATAAAATGCAGTTTTGTTTTTCTAAAAATTAGTGTTTTAAACTTTGTTTTCCTGTAGTTTAATTTGTTGTACTGGTATGCATTGCTGTTGCTGTATAACACCAAAAAATCAAGAACCCAATAAAATGCAGTTGGGTTTTTCTAAAAATTAGGGTTTTAACCCCTGTTTTCCTGCAGTTTAATTTGTTGTACTGGTATGCGTTGCTGTTGCTTGATTTTGGTTCTGTGTTAATTGTTGCAGTTATGTTGCGGCAAAGACGTGTTATTTTGGCGTTGGTGGTGGCTCTCAGGTCTTTGCCTCATACATTCGACGCTGCAATGAGTTCGATGTGAAAGTTGTACACTCTGTCACCACAGGTCTTAATGTTATTAACCAATTATTGAATATTTTTGTATTTACAGTAGTTGTTGTATACAAATTGCGTTAAGTGCAATTGAATACAGTGAAAGTTTGCTGATGTTTTTTTAGAAACATTTGCTAACAATGTTGCAAATAATTTGAGCATTTTGAGCACATGTTGTGCGAAGTGAAACATTTTTCAAAGTGCTCAGTTTTATGTGTAACTACATCCTATCTTCAAGATGCTAAAAAGTTTTGCAATGTTCTTATTTTGCATGCAACTACGACCAAAGAAGTTAAGTTATTAACTATTATTATAGCAATTTGGTTTTATCAGTCATTTGTTTCTGAGTTACTCCAAATCCAAGCTTTCACGTGCCAGTTTATTTTTGTTTGTTTTTGTTTTGTTTGTTAATAATAGTGACTAGAAATTAGGGACAGTGCCCAGTGTGAGGCCACCCGATGCCATAAGTCCGATTGTCTTGGTCCACGGTGCTGATTTTTCAGTCTGATTAAATTATTTTCCTCCCTCCAAAATCTTTTAACGGATTTCACTTAAATTTGGCTTTAGTTCCTTCCATGTAAGGGTCGTCCTTCTGCCCATTTTTGTCGTCCTGTAACCTTGATATTAATGTCACTACGTACGGGCAGCCTAATAATAGGTTTGTATAGTGCCGTTAAGTCGTAACTTCACAGGCCAATATTGTCACCCAGTGAACAGTGTTTGGGATACAGCAACTTAATAACAACAGTAATACGTAACATTTAGTTATGTCTGTTTACAAGAAATTGAAAAGGTGGTGTTGTATTTTTCATAGGTGTTCAACGAGAAATACTGAGACTAACATTCAGGAAGACTTGCAGCAGTACAAGAGACCTCACATAACTGTATTTTTCCTGAAACACGTAGTGGCATGATTGTTTAGGTGCAGTTGCTCTTGATATACATGTAGCGGGCAAAGATGTCAGCCCAGTGCTAATATATTATCCGGCCATCCACTTAGCTCCGCACACACTTCACTTACCTTACCTCTGGGCTGGGCAGGCTCTTACATCTGCCCAGCGCTGATGCCGTATCAGTCGGTCCAATGCGCATCCCCGAATGTAACCATTGGGTTACAGGTAATGGCTATGAAGCCGTAAATAAACGGCTGTGAAGCCATAGTCGGCTTTGAAGCCGAAACCAGCACAAAAGCACTGGTAACGTGTAGCGTATCTGCTCTCACGGGTTTGGTCAGTTCTTAGTTAGCTCCTACCCGCCAGATTTTAGAAATCTTTCAGGTCATCGGTGCAAGGCCCCACTACCACGACAAGGTGGCTGACCATAGTGGGGACACACAGCACTTCTTTTTCAGTTTTAACTGAAAGTCCACTTTTACAT
>Ga0209367_1012580_pt1 | contig 11029 bp, 10 predicted proteins | sample WorMetLIZISLAND2_FD_187412 | JGI IMG/M metagenome (GOLD analysis project Ga0209367, IMG submission 187412) | Marine gutless worms symbiont microbial communities from Max Planck institute for Marine Microbiology, Germany - Olavius geniculatus... ... | reverse complement strand
GTTCGACCATCGCACCAACGAGGCGCAGTTCATCCGCCTTCTTCGAAGAAGAAGCCGTTGACCGCTACCTTTATGCCTGGGTGAGGACTGGTGAAGGACTAGCGCCCCGCCGGTTTTCAAGCCAGAATTTCTATGTTCCCGGGGTATCTGTTATCTGGTTGCACACGTCTAATTGCCAGATTTTTTAAACAAAATTTTTGTGTGAACTAACTAATTACTACGCAGACTGAAACACAAAAAAGATCAGAAAGATTATCTCTGCTTGTAATATATTTAGTACCATAGTTTGAGCCGAAACCAAAAGTCATAACAGTGCAATGAGTGCATCTCTCCTGACCAAAGCTGTGTTTATTGTCAGATTTGTTGTTGAAGGAAAAACTGAAATCGAAGTTTGGTTGACATATAGTTCAGTTGATATTGGAATGTCACCTAGCAGCTTTGGCAGATAGATGTATCCAATGATGATAGATGCATTTGAGAGAAGCGACTGGATTAGAATAAAAAAGCAGCAGTAGTTACATGGTATTGGTGTGTTTGACACAGCGGATGGGATGATTCGACAGGAGACGATTGTTGAGCCACCGGAAGTGAGCAGAGAAGCTTTGCTGATGGTCCACACTCGACGATACCTCAACAGTCTAGACGTTAGCACACAGTCCATACTACTACGACTACCATCACCACCACTACTAATACTGCTACTGTTCCTGTTGCCACTATGATTACTACTACTACTGTTGTTGTTACTATTGTTGCTGTTGCTGCTATTGCTGCTAAATACAGTTAGTAGAGAAGCTTCATTAATATGCACACTTGATGATGTCTCAACAGTCTAGACGTCAGTATTATTACTACTACTACTGTTACTACTACGACTCTGGTCAGCACCCAGGCTTTATTAGAGTTTCACACCAGGACAATAATGACAATTTCCCAGCAGTCTTAGTTCACAGTTTTCGTTTATGTGGCACAGAGAAAATATGCAGTTTTGAACATACGAGAGAATAAGATGAATTTGACGTGCCACCAATTGCTTGCCTGTATTGTGTCATTTGTTCGTTAGTTAATACATCCGCTCGCTCGCTCACTCATTCATTTGTTGCTATACTTTGTACTTTGTAGTCACCGTGCACAGTTGCAGCAATTACCGAGGTGCCGCCAGTTGCCTGTCTCTGTCCTTGTCTAATAGAAAAGTATGTCTTACGGCCGTTCCGCTATCACACTGGAGGCACAATACTGGTAGGCATTCACTCCGATTTCTTACATATTATTACGGCTTCAGTGGTTTGTGTGTTAAGATTTTTGTTTTTTTTTGTTGTAAAACGGTTTTGACATCAGTATTGGGGTCATCACTAGTACTATTAATGTCCTATTTGGGTCAGAATAAAAACTACAAGGTGGGCCAGAAAAAAGCGTACTGTTTTGGATCATTGATGACTTAGCGACAGTTAGTGGTAGAGAGGCATAATTGTGATATGTCAGAAATTTTGGCATTTTGTCTGGGAAAATCATAGAACATGCTTACAAATTCTTTTTGCTTAATTTGCATAGATCACTCCTGAAATTGTGCCAGATATGACGTTGTTGCATGGGTGTAGCTAAATTTTTATTTATCTTACAATAAAATAGCAATAATTTTTAGCACAAACGTTTAGTTCAGTGAAATTTAACGTGGATGTTATGTGATATATTTTCCATGCTGTGTAGGCCGCCAGGTTGGCAATAGATCGTGGGTGGTCAATCAACTTGGGAGGTGGTTTTCATCACTGTAGTTCAGACAGTGGTGGTGGTTTCTGTGTCTATGCTGACATCACTCTCGCAATACGATTTCTCTTTACCCAAGTTGACAGCATTAGACGAGCCATGATTGTCGATCTAGACGCTCACCAGGTAATTCAGTCATAGTAGTAGTATTAGTAGTAGTTGTTGTTACTGGATGGGTTCCCTGACTATTTTAGTGAAAGGGGAGATTTTGGGGTTAAACCCTTAGACATAATGTGCAATTGCAAATTGCAGCTAAACCGTTAATCCTATGCTGCCATCTGGCAAATGTACACAAGGAGTTAGGTGGACTTGACTTAGCAATTCCACCTTTTGCTAAATTACTTTGGTTCTTATTTGTCATTAACACAGCTGGTAGTATACCATGTCATGTATCAGATTAAAGGTCCATGGACACCAAAATTAACTTACCATTCTCCTAGAAGAGCACAATTTTCTGAGAATTTTGACAGTAATGTCAGCACCCAGTGTTTTGTCAACACGAAGAAACTTACATTTGAAATCTATGAAAACGATGCAGAAAAGAAGACGCCATGTTAACAGGCTGATGACATCACCTCGTGTACCCGTAGTCAACGTAAAATACGCACAGAAACATAAGCATTATAAAATCAAATTGTCTGCCTATGTACTGCTGCACTTGTCATGCGACACAGTATTTTTTGCCATTAAAAATATTAAAATTCATTGGTTAACACTGACTGGGTACACGCGGTGACGTCACTTCCGGCCACTTACCAAGATCAGATTTTTGAGCGTAATGTAACATAACGCCATTTTTCGTTACATTTAGGCATTAATTTCATACATTTATAAAGCTTAAATCGTTATATTATATAGGCAAGGTGAAATGTCTAATTGAGATCTACATAAATTTTACAAGTGAGTGACCATGGCCATGGACCTTTAAATATAGTGAATCACTCACTGATTATAACAAGTTGATATCTTTATACTGTGTTGTGCTGTTAGCCAAGGCTGTGGTCTTGATATCAAGGTTTTTTCTCTTCTTTACTTTTTATGTTACCATTTTTTGTTATAGTTTTTGTTGGCACATTCTAGTTTCATGCTTGTATTATATGATGAAGGCATGTTGTCTGCCTGTTATTTTACACACCAGCTGTCTGCATGTGATATGCATTGTTGCTGGCAGGGTAACGGTCATGAGCATGACTTCATGGATGATGAAAATGTTTACATTATGGACGTCTACAACTTTGACATTTATCCACACGACAGACGAGCCAAACGTACGTGTTTCTGTTATTATCTGCTGATCTGTTTTGGCTTGAATATCACGCATTTATTTATTTATTTTAACTTAGGCATCGTGGCCCATAGCAGAGATTATTACACAGTAATAGCTTAAGCGGTCTTGGTCTTTCATCTCTCCCGGTGTAGATAAATTAAGTGCTGGCCTGCCTGCCAGGGGTTGAGGTGGGGCACGTTCACCTGTGTCGTGTGGCAAGTAATGCTGTGTGATCCCATATGTCAGGTGATGCTTTGTAGGTCCGAGATCGGTTCACACAAACAACTGTACACATCCGTAACCTTTTGATGTTTAGTAAGATGTTTGTTGCATTGTTTTGTGATTATTGCGTGCTAGGCTGCTTGAGGATCGCTGAAACAGATATACGAGTAAATTAAGTGAGAAAGTAGGTATGTAGATAGGCAAGTGTCTTTGAATAAACTCACAGGTTTTCAGGCTGAAACAGTATCTAAGTTCATCAAGTTGCACATGAGGAAAGAACAAGACAAGTTGACAACTTAATGTTTGCTGCAGCAATACCTGCCAGACAGTTGTTTTAAAGAAGGCAGCAGTGATTGCTGAATCGTCAACAAACTAGTTTGCAGAGGTTCACTCACTCACTCACTGCTGCACGTAACTGGCTGTGGGTCGTAGCATCCTCCACATTGACCAGTCGTCGGCAAGAGTCCATGTGTCAGCAGCAGTGAGTCCGGTGTCCCACACAATCTGACTCATCCATGTAGTCCGTGGTCTGCCAGCGGGGCGATTCCAGTCGTGCTGTGGTATGTCTCCAGACTTGGAGTCCACTGCAAGCTTCAGGGCCTTATGTGCTAGTGTGTTGGTGGACAAACGGCGAATATGGCCAAAAAAGGAGTGACAGCGAGTGGCTATGGTACTGAGTATACTTGGCAGATTCGTACTGTCAGCTACAGCCCTGTTGGTGATGAAGTCATTCCACCTAAGGCCAAGAATACATCTTTGGCATGTCATGTGGAATGCCTGTAGCCTGGGTGAGTCTTCCTTCAACAGTGTCCAGGTTTCAGCACCATGGAGGCCTACTGCCAGAACACATGTAGTGTAAATCCTCAGCTTAGTAGCAAGGCTCAGCTGATTCTGGCGCCAAACTCGGTCCAACTGGCCCATTACCGATGATGCAAGGCCGATTCGTCGAAGAATGTCAGTGTTGGAGTATCCAGTGGAGTCGACAAGTCGACAGAGGTTGTAATTTGATAATTTTATTCTGTTTAGATTAGTAAGTAGTTTGGTTTATTGAAGCTGTATATGAACAGCTTGGCTTCTTGGCTTATATTAGGTGCAATTCGACGAAATGTCACGTTGCAACACTTCACACAGGATGATGAATACCTGCGTATTGTTACCAGGTAGTACTTTCATACAACACATTTATATTTCACAGGGTAGTGTAGACACGCATTTATGGTGTGGTAGCATATATAATAATTACATTATTGCAAACTGTCCGCAGAGTGTGCCAGTGAAAAAATTTTGAAAATTGGTCAATAACTGATGAAGATATGGTCAAAAGTAAAGTGCTATATTTTTTACAGACCACGGTGTATATCACTACATTATAACAAACATTTAGGTAAATGAAAACACTTCAGACCAACATTGCGGTGAATAATGCCTATGACGCTAGACTGTATTAGACCCTCACAGTCTAGTGTCATACACCATTCACCACAATATTGGTCTGAAATGTTTTTTTCATTTACCAAAATGTTTGTTTGTTATTATCGTTATACATTCATATTTACTTCCGTCAAGGAGGTAATGTTTTTGCCAGACTTTGTTTGTCTGTCTGTCTGTCTGTGTGTTAGCAAGATAACTCAAAAAGTTATGGATGGATCTTTCTGAAATTTTGAGGGTATGTTGGGAATGGCAAAAACTACCAGTGATTCAATTTTCGGGGTGATCCGGAAGGAATCCTGGATTCTGGAGCACTTTGAAATTTTCGTTACCGCTGCCAAACCGAATATGGTGCTGCCACCTGCCGAACAACATGGCGTTGGCAAAGGTCTGCGGTCTCTGACTGCTTTTCTCGTTCATTTATATTTCACACGGTGCCATGGCGAAATAAGCTTTTTAACACACTGAACACCTGCACATGTAGACAATTACGTTCAGTGATTGGACAAGTTAACTGTGAAATGCAGTGACTTACAGATAGACCACAGCAAAAATTCTAAAATCTGCATGTATTATTTGACCTAGGTGTCAATAACATGGTCAGTAATACTTTAGCCTGCAGAGTTATAATGCCAATAGAGTGCCGATATGTTATTTTTAACTTGATTGATGTTTGAACCTTTCCATTTTCTGTTTTGTGTGTTTTATGCTGATAGAATACAAGTAATGATGCTGCTCTTATTATTACTACTACTACTACTACTATTACTGCTGCTGCTGATGCTGATGCTACTACAGCTGGTATGTTCTGTGCACAGGAACCTGGAACAAGCACTAGCTGAGTTTCACCCTGACATAGTGGTTTACAATGCCGGGACAGACATCTTGGAGGGAGACAGCCTTGGACTTCTGTCTATCTCTGAACAGGTAACAGTGCTACTATGGCGCTTCCTTTTTCACGCAGAATCACACACTAGTCTCAACGCCTTGGCCTCCAGTCAGCTGTAATGAATTGCTTAGTGCAGCGAGTTTATGGTATTTGTATGATGCATCAACTTCATTATGTCACCGTGACTGTGCTGGATTAAGTGTCTGAATATGCAGTTTTAATTTGGTGCACATAGGTTATACATAGTCAATTATATACTTATTTTACTTAAAGACTCACTTAGTGGTTTTGGCCTTGGCCTCGAAGACCACTGGCCTGATCTTGGCTTTGAAGGTCACTTGCTTGGCCTTGGCTTTGAAGATCACTGGCTTTGGACCCTTGGCCTTGAAAATGCTGTCCTTGAACCCACGGGTCCCTGCTTTGTACATGCCTAAAAATCACCAGCTTGTTGTAACTGTGTGACAGGGCATTATCAAGCGAGACGAGATCGTGTTCACAATCGTACGTGGTAAGAGGATTCCAATAGTGATGGTGACAAGTGGAGGGTACCAGCGTCGGACGGCCGAAGTGATCGCCAGGTCTATACTGAACCTCCGCGACAAAAGGCTCATTGAAAACAACCCCTCTACACAGTGAGGTACGTTAGTTAACAGCAGCATCGTGGGGTGAGAAAAGTTGGAGGGAAGCAGGGAGTTGCAATTTTCCGGCTTATGACTGCGAATTTCTGAAGAAATGGCATCTCAGAACTTGGCATTTTAATGAAGTTGGCTGTAAAAATTTTTGTTGGGCAGTTTGGCACTTTTTGGCATCATTCTTCAAATTTGACAGTAATGCTCAGTTGTAGCATTGATTTGGCAAATGATTTTGTCATAAATGGTTAATTGTTGAAAATTTGGTATTTTTTGTTAGGGAAATACATAGCATCTGGTATTTTCAGCCAGAAAGTCTTGGCAAGCTGATGCACTGGTGGAATTTGCCAGATAATAAAACAACCGATAAAACTCGTTCTTCAAAATTCATCAGTTAGTGTGGTATAATAGAGCTGTGTGTGAATGGTGTTTTTAGTGGATGCTTCAAGAGGACCGTGGAAGATTGTCAGACTCTGCAGCATCAGACAACATTGATGACATGTAATGAACTATGATCACTGATCAGCAGGGATGGGTTCAGAAACATTTTCAAGGCCAAGGCCACTTATTTTCGACATTAACACTAGACAAGGCCAAGGCCAGGCCAGTTGTCTTGGAGTCCAAGGCCAAGACCACTAATTAAGTAAAGTAAGTATGACAGTTTTATACTGCACGTCAGAAGACAGCAGGGTCTTATTCCAAATGTACCTTACCTTACCTCCGGGGTGGGCAGGCTCTTACATCTGCCCAGCACTGAGGCCGTATCAGTTCGGCCGGTGCGCGTCCCTGAATATAACCATAAGGTTACAGGTAACGGCTAAAGCCGTGAACGGCTATGAATCCGTAAATAAACGGCTGTGAAGCCATAGTCGGCTGTGAAGCCGAAACCAGCACAAAAGCACTGGTAACGTGTAGCAAATCTGCTATCATGGGTTTGGTTAGCTCTTAGTTAGCTCCTACCCTCCAATTTTAGAAATCTTTCGGGTCATCGGTGCAAAGCCCCACCACCATGACAAGGCGGCTGACCATGGTGGGGATTCCAAATGTAATGAAGCATAAAAATGCTCAGACAAACAGTTTCAGCGTTACATCAAGACTAGTGACTAGAGACCAAAGCCAAGGCCAGTGGTTTTTGAGGTCAGATCTAGCCAGACCTTTTCGAGTCCAAGGCATCAGTTTTTTGTCCTTGAGCTGTCTTTGGGGTTGAGGAGTCCTCGAGGGCCCATCTGTATCGATAAGCTACTCTTTGCCTTCCCTGCTGCAAGGTCCACAATTTCTGCTATCACCCATAGCTCCCTTGCAATCTGTTGCAAGCTATTCCATTTTTCCATTAGTCACGAGTCTACATTTTTGGAAAATTATACTGAATTGTTGCATCTTGAAACCAGTCTGCAGAAATGTTTTGTGAACTGTTGCAAAGACATTAAATCATATACTTGAATAAAAAAAATAGCAAAAAGTATACGCACAATTTAGCAGAGGGTTAGAATATGGTGCCTCACTTTTTGGTGTTTTTAGACTGCTGGAAAACACAACCAAGTGAAAAGCAATTTGGAGTTTTGTTGATTATTTTCTTATACTACTGCAGATGAATAACTCTGAGAATGTTAAACAAATACCAGAAATGTATTTTTTCACATTTTTTTGTTATTGGTGGTGAGTTTGGTTTGTTATTTGGTTTGTAGTTTTAGTCGTACCATTGAATTTTGTTATTATGTTCATGTTGCTTGTTTAATTGCTACACACAGTACAGTGTACAAATCACATGAGCAATGTGTTCTAGTCAACATAATTCATTATTTGGCTTGTGACAGTGGCTGCAAAACTGAAGAAGTGGTGGACATGAGCCAAGAGGGAGGGATCTGTGGTGGGGCTTGCCCCTGGAAATTCATTTTGAAACTAGAAATACATTCTGTGGAACGAGGTATCTGTCCCATTGCTACGCTATATAGCCTAGCAGCTGCGTTTCAGCATTTGATGCTCTTGTGAGCCTGCAGCCAATTTTGTATTTGAATAAAAACGGTTGGTTGCCATGACAACAGGAGTCTTCAAGGGAGAAATTTACATGACACTATTGCATAGCCCGGGCCCAAAAATAGAGGGTAGGTGAAAACAGCATGCAATTATCTTTTGCAGGATTCGAGTTATAGTCAATTTTGTCCCAAAATTCGTTGCCATAGCAATGGGGGTCAGCAGGGGAGAAATTTATATGACACCATCGGATAGTGCGGGCCCGAAAATAGGGGGGTAGGTGCAAACAGGGAGCAATTATCTTTCATGGGGGCTGAGTTGTAGTCATTTTTGTCCCAAAATTCGTTGCCATGGCAACAGGGGTCAGCAGGGGAGAAATTTAAATGACACTGTAGGATAGCTCGGGCCTGAAAATAGGGGGGGGTCAGTGTAAACAGCATGCAATTATCTTTTACGGGGACCGAGTTATACCGCTTTTAAATTTCCATTGGCTGTAATGCAAATTTTGCAACTTTTGAATGGTTGCTATGGCAACAGGGTCATTAGGGGGTAAATTTAAATAGCACCGTTAGATTGCCCGACTTCAAAAATAGGGGGGTACGTAAACACAGTGCGCAATTTATCTTACAGGGACCGAGTTATACCGCTTTGAAGTTTCCATGGGCCGTAATGCAATTTTTTTTATAAAATTGGGGTAAAATAGGGGAAGGAGTTATCAGATTTTTATCCTAAACTCGATCTTACTTTTCGGGCCCCGAATCACTGTGCAAAAGTTCATTAAAATCGAATCAAAATTGCCTCCGTAGGAGTGTTTACAGACAGACTAACAGAATGACAGACAGACGCAAGTGATTTTATAATCTGTCCCTTGCTATGCTATAGCAATGCTTATCTATGCAACTTGAAGCATTTTTGAGAAGAAATCTGCATTTCTGACGTTCCATAGGGTATTCGTGTCACCCACAGAAAACTTTTGAAATTATAGGTGCAAAATCTATGCAATTTGATGACATCAAGAGGTATGTTAGATCAATACATGTCTGCTGCAGCCGCTGTGTGAAAGATCATGAGACTGTTACGGTGTTACCTGTAGAAAATTTTCCTGTTTGCAGAACCTCTTCCCCTTTGCTCTCAATGTCTACAAACTCCTTTTTTATATTATTTTCCCAATTTTCTTGTCTCATGTACCCCCTCCATTTTGTAGAAATAAATGTAGCATATCCATAAACTTTCTGCCATTTTCATGGTGAGACAGATACTGTTTAAGTGCTAATATTAGTCATGTTGGTGAATAATTCAAGTATATTTGGGTCATGAGTTTGTGTCCTCTACCGACCATTTCGTAATGATATGGGATGAAAATATCACTTGCGACAAATCCTCAGAATTATTTGCTGTTATTTTATTTGTTAGTACAACTTATGTCATTGATCCGCTCAGCCTGAAGCGTTTGCATTTATTTTCTTGTTAGTTACTGCTGTATGTCTCTTGCAGGTAATCTTGCACTCCTCTATGCATTCATATATTTTCTTAGTGTCTGTTCTGCTGAAAATTCACCCACAAAAGATATATTGGATGAAAAATACATTGCTTGACAAGTGAAGTGTCACATTTATATCTGCTGAAGTTTGGACGAAATATTGATAACATTTTTCCTGTTGCTAAGTAGCTCATTTATACTGCAGTTTACTTGCAAAAGACTGAAACAGCACGGGTGTGTTTGACTGGTGAATAAAACAGTTTGATTTTCAGTTAGCATCAGAATGTAGCTGCGAGCTTATTATGAAAAATTTAGCCTATCATCTCAACACTACTCAGCTTGCTGCCGTTTGGTGCTTCCGTTATTAGTACACTAATACAAGACAGATTTGACAAAACTGAAAGAAGCTTGCCTTCCTTTTACACTTTTATAAAATACAGAACAAATTCATCTCACGAGCAATACACCAAATACATTTGAAATATACTGGGACTGTAATTAGTCAGTTGGCTAAATAATGGTGCATACGTGTATCCTGTATATTGAGAGCAAAACATTAACATAAATAACAAACAACTTTCTAGTACCATATTTTACAAACAGCATACCCTTCTCTTGCAGGTCAAAAACACAAAAAAATCATTTACTTGTAACTGTTATTCACTGTATTACAGTATAATCCATTTAAAACTACTCTTATCACTAGTACAGTCATCACACTCTCCCTCGCCCCCCCCAAAAAAATTTTTCAATTCTTTATATGTGAATGCATTTTTTGTTGCCCGCACAACTGTGACTGCTCCTAAATTAGTGTTTCAGTTTCACTAACACGTGCTCATATAAGAAGGGTTTTCATTCCAGAAATATGTTTCCACACCATGATAACTGGACTGGTGAAATTTTAAAACCATGTGGAACTAGCCGTAACATGGCGACTAAAGCTTGGGAATAAACAGTTAATAGTAATGGTAATAATATTATTAATATGATAACAAGGTGGACACCGAGTTTAATGGACTGCTACCAGGTACGCCAAGACATACGACAACATACAAGCAAGGTTCCTTTAGCACTGGCTCCCACTGGTGTTTTTCCCACAGCTTTGGCCGAGGGCAAAAATAGATCCGGGCAACAACCCCCTGTCATATTCTATAACATGCAAAGTTTTCATTTTACATATACTGTACTTCCCATGATACTGTTTGACATATACAGGATGCGGCAAAAAAAAGTAGCCCCCTAAGGTTTTTTGCCGTTTTCTCAGCAACCGCTTGGAATTTTAACATGGAATTTTACAGGTTCATTTACAGAAATGTTCTACATCTAACTGCTAAGTGAAATATGATTCTGTTGAAAAACAACGAAATTATAGACTTCTG
>Ga0209367_1012579_pt1 | contig 11030 bp, 5 predicted proteins | sample WorMetLIZISLAND2_FD_187412 | JGI IMG/M metagenome (GOLD analysis project Ga0209367, IMG submission 187412) | Marine gutless worms symbiont microbial communities from Max Planck institute for Marine Microbiology, Germany - Olavius geniculatus... ... | reverse complement strand
GTTGCAGATAGGTACATACATGCTGCTTATCATAACAAGCACTGGTGACAGGCTTTTTGGATTTATCAACATCAATGACCTTGAACGACCTTGAACCCATCAAAAAGAGGTTTTTAGTAAATTTTTCGCAATTTTTGGATGCAGTGCACATTTCAACGCTGAATTGCAACAAAGTGGCTGGAGATAGACCAAGACAACCTGCGTATGAAATTTTCAGCATTCAACGTAGATTTTAGCAGTTCAAGTCCCGACCCCCTAGGTTTAAGGAAGCCGGCGCAGGCGGGCGTCAAAGACAGCTACCCTCCTAAAAAGTGGTACCGCAATTATCTCGTGTAGCATGAACACGGTTGCAGATAGGCACAGACATGCTGCTTATCACTGATGACAGGCTTTTGATTGCTGTCAACATCAATGGCCTTGAATGACCTTGAACCCTCAAAATAAGGGTTTTTAGTGAATTTTTCTGCGATTTTTGGCTGCGACACACATTTTAAGAGTGAATTGCGCCGAAATGGCTGGAGATAGACCTAAACATTTTGCGCATGAAATTTTTTTAGCATGGAACGCACATTATTAAGAATCTACAAGTAGCTATTTTACCGCTATTGGCTCAAGTAGCTTGAAAACGGTTGCAGATCGGCAGAGACATGCTGCTTATCATAACAAGCAATATAGTGACAAGCTTTTTTATTGGTGTAAACATCGATGACCTTAAATGACCTTGAATTTTTAAAAAAGGAGTTTTAGTGTTTTTTTGCAATTTGTGGCTGCGGCGTAGATTTCAAGAGTAAATTGTGTCAAAATGGATAGAGTTAAATCAAGACAACCTGCGAAGAGGAACTGCTAAAGCTGTCGTGCGTCTCATGAGCTTTGCTCAAATTACTTGTCAAAATTCTTTAACCAGCACACTCTGCAGATAATTTGCGATAATATGATTATTATATATCCCACCACACGATAAATGAATTTCTACACTACCTTGTGAAATGTAAATGTAAGGAAAAACTAACAATAACAAAAATTTATGTAAACGAAAAAAACGCTTCAGACCAGCATTGCGATGAATGATTCATACGACACTGGACTGTGCTACATCCACAGTCTAGTGTCATACCTCCATTCACTGCAATGTTGCTCTGAAGTGTTTTTTTTCAATTTTACCAAAATGGTTGTTTGTTATTATCATTATGTATGCATATTTCATTGATATTTCACAAGGTAGTGTAGAGACGCATTTATGGTGTGGTGAGATCTATAATAATCACATTATTGCAAACTGCCTACAGAGTGTGCCAGTGAAAAAAATTTGAAAGTCGGTCATTGGCAAAAATATGGACAAAAGTAAAGTGGAACGTTTTTTGGCCCACCCTGTATATGTGCAGCAGATCACAGCAATTGATGATCAAAATACACAATACACATAAGATAACAGAAAAAAGACTGATGCAATGCATAGCAAATTTCATACAAATCGAAAAACCTTTTGTACTCAAGAGTTGACCGTAAAAAATTACATATATTTGTTAATGAAAATAATATGAGTGGGGTGCAAGTAATTAAAATAAAATTAAATCATAATATTAGTTTGTAAAAACAAACAAAGAGCCATCGATCCACTATCAATAGTCGCTTATGACATCATCAAATACCGTAACGCAATAATTTGAGCTTTTGTGGTAGCAGATACCCAGAAAAAAATCAAAGCCTTTAACAAACAGCAAAAATTCATTTTTAGTGATTACATGATTAGTTCAACCATTAACAACTGTAATTCTAACAGATGAATTAAACATACTGGTGCAAAAGAACAAAAGGGTGGACAAAACACTGACAGCTGACAAGAATAACTTACAGTACTTTGCACGATTACAACATCTGATACTGTACAGATGTGTTTTGGTTGATTTTTACAGACTATTTACTGGCTATTAACTTTAAGCAAAAAACATGCAACGAATCAACAAGTAAATGGCACAGTTAATATCATAGCACTGACAGCAATACTCAGTTGGCATTGCAGGAATGGTATTAGCATTACTGAAGTGCGAGTGGTACATTTACATATCAAACAATGCAATGAAAAATAATGCACCCCGTGTACAAATGCTATCACACTATACACGATTGATCGCTGCAATTAATGAAAATAAAAACATGACAATGAAAGCATAACATGATATTTCAACAAAATACGAAGCCTGAATGTGACACCTAATTACTGGATGGTAGCATGTCGCTAGGCACAGTCATGATGTACAAGGTTCCCACTCATGTGAACAGGTAAATTTCATGACTTGCAATGGCCAAAAAAATTGACTTCCCGATCGTCGTTTTATGCCACTACAACTATGCAGCATCTACCCCATCTCTGGAAAGTTCCCCATTCCTTCACCACACCTCTTCCCCTTCATTTTCCTTTTTCTCTTTTCCTTGAGGTCCTCTCCAAAATCCAGATCCTCGATCTCAACAGGGTCTGGCCAATAACATATTAAATGGGGGCACTGGAGGACCTGCCAAGCCCCTTAGTGCTGATATCTTGGACAATTTTGATTGGTGAAACATCATAATTTATGCCACACCATAAGGCTTCAGCTTCTGAGGGATGGCCCCACTGACCCACATTTAAAAAAACTTCATGTACGCCACTGGACTGAATCTGGAGCAAACCATTAATTTTGGGACATTCTGGACCTGCAAAAATGTATTTTTGAAGCAAGCTAGAGAGGAAGTGAAATTGTACATTTTCTTCCTGTCATAAAGTGTCATTGAATCATGCATAATTTGGAACTCAAAAACCCCAATTTTGAGAAAAATCGGGGGCTAAATTACATTTTGAGAAGTCATAATATCCATGCCGGAAATTTGCACGATTGTCATAAAAACTGCAACTCCCTGTCCTATGTACTTTTTTCACCCACAACGCCTATCGCCCAGTCTGAATAAGCAAAAGAAATACTGGAGATACTGTGATGACCGAGTTATTCACACACACATCAAACTTTCAGGTCAGCAATGGCTGTTTTCCATTGTCAACAATAAACTGTCACTTCACAAACTATCACAAATAATAAGTTTTATTTTTCAGACCAGAAAAATCATACATATTCATGGATGTCCATAATGTGTGGAAACCCTGCCTGCATCGCGCAAATCATATAAAATAATACTGGGACTCATTTGAGAAACAATCCCACCGGAATCTCATCACTACGACTTGTAATACATACGCTGTGTGTATTTTCTGCAGTACACACAGTGTTCAGTGGAGAAATGAAATAAAGCACATAATACCAGGCAGCACAGTAACAGTAAATAACTTCTGCCGCATTAGTTGTGTGTACAAAAATTTCTTACAGTTAATACACTGAATGCTGTCAATACAGTGCACTTAACTACAAAAAAGTTCAACCCTAACCAGAAGATATAAAACATAATATATTCCAATACTACCGTATCACCAGGAAAACTGTGTGCATAATGTAATAATACCGATGCTCTTCACAGCAAAGCACTCTCACCGAAACAAAGTCAGCACTTAGATTATCAAAACAAACAAAACTTGCAATCGCACTTTGCAAATAATGTCAAATGCACAAATGGTTGAATGATTTTGTAGCAATGACACCTGATGACGATGAGCCAATAAATGAATCACCAACTTTCACGCCAGCCATACTCCAGCAGGAGCAGATTAGCAGGCATTCGAAAGCAGGCATGTGACAAGTGGAAATATTAGCAGCAGGAAACAAGATGGCAAAACAAGATCAGACGCAACAGATGGAAGAGATGAACCTAAAACATACAGTAACTGAACACCAAACTGTAATAACAAAACTGCTGCTAGATCGAAAAAAAGACACTACCATATAACTTGACATATTTGCACATAAACACTGAGAAACAACGAACTACATGTAATAGTACACACAAAACAGTTCATAGTGAGAACACTAACAAATAAATCTCACATCACTGCACTACGTGTATATCACAAATATCAGATCACTATTACCTCTGTTCCCTATCCTTAACTTAGGCTAGATCTTAGACCTCAGGCAACTTTCGGATACCACAGCAGCTTTTTGCAAACAGACATTTTTATGTTGAGCTAAATGCGCTACTGCTACAGTCATTATTATTACTATCTGTATCGCTATGGTGCTTGCTATCAGATCCTAAACAATTATGATTATTATAATCATATGATTTCAGTTAAAAGTGCCATAATGTCAGAAAGTAACAGGAAAACGATTGGCACAGTGCCAACATACTGTGCTGCCATCCACCCAAGGTGTGCAACCTAAACACTGCATCTGACCACTGACCTTTCAAGAACTGGCACACCAGTTACTCCCGCTTTGGGCAACATTCACACCAATTTTGATCTGTTAGCACTTTTTAGTTTTCAACGCGTATCTCATGAGCATTAGCTCAGATTGCACAAGAAAGGCAAACCATTGGACAAACACTGCATCATATATTGCAGACTATAAGGAAGCTGCACAATAAAACATGTTAAACTATAGTATTTGTTTTCTACAGTAATAAACGTTAACTAACATGCAGTTTATACCCAAACATAATTGGCAAGAACGTACCAAGAACGTTAATAGATTCTGTAAATGTTTTACGGCCGTGCTCTGTACCAAGAGTAAAACTGCAGTTGTAAATGCCGGCGTCTGCTTTGGCTGAAACAGAAACATCAGAGCCGCTGAATTATTTTCTCCACCAAGGTGCACTTCGTGAACTGGTGGAGATTAAAAAATCACTTTTTCTGTCTGTCCGTTTTTTCACATGATGACTTGTAATGACTCAGCAGGCAAAACTCTTAATGTGGCCCTTGGCAATGTCGTGTAACAATAGTTGCTACTGACATCACAAGAGGTCAGTCAGCCTATTAGTTAGCATGTCATTAATATTTACCCTTGCCTGCCCCCTGTTGTCATGGCAACGAAATTTGAGACAGAATGGGCTATAACTTGGAATGTGTATTGTACAAGATGTCTTCAAGATCCTTACATCTAACTAGAGCTTTTGGTAATTGGGCAAATAAATGACGTCAGACAAAGTCTAATACTGCTGACCCTTGTTGCCACAGCAACCACATTTGTGGAATTTGGTGAAAAATTAATAGAAGTGGTAGCAACAGTAGCAGTCATATAGTGGTGTTTAAATTACTTCACTTGGCGGAGATATGTACTCTCACAAGCACCTTCTAGTATTATATCCTGTGTAAACTCATTTTCCCACTAGTGACTAATGCTAAATAGATATGTGACGAAGTTCGTATTTGCATTCGACAACATGCGAATATTCGACAACTTTACAGCTATTCAATATTCGACGAATAGTTGGGGGAATTTCTGGCAAATACGAATGTTTCATTTTATTTAACTTGATTGAACTTTATTGAATCTTACATAGGAAATACTGACAATGAAGAGAACACAGAACTCTGGATGTTTCATTTTCTTAATTGAACTGGACTGACTGAACTTTACCTTAGATACTGGTGCTGGTTTTCACTGATTGAACACCGAACGACTACTTTAAATGTTTCGCTTTATTCAAACACTGGTATAGAGAAGTTTTCTCGTGGCTGAATAAGTATTCGCATTTGCATTCATTATTCAACGAATAGTAAAGTTAGTACCGGTATTCGCATTCGAAAAACACGAATATTTTTTTTGCTTCGTCACATCCCAAATGCTAAAATCTTGAGAAATACAAAGTCGGAGATAGTTTTTGATAGGTCAGTGAAACAGCATGTCAGTTAAAAGAAATATGCAGAAATAACTCTACTTACGTATACAAAAGCCAACAATCTAAGAATACAACTGTTTTAAAGTGTGCACAGTTCTTCATCATTGGAATTAACTATGACGAAACAAATCACACAAAAAACAGAAACAAAGGTGGCAATTATCATACTTGGATTGTTCACGGTAAGGCTCAGCTCAGTTCCATCTAGACGAACAAAAAACTTTGAGCTACTGGCAAGCTCGGCAGCGGAACGCATAGAGGCAGCCGCAACTGCGTGCTCATGCGCATGTGGTATTAAAGCGTCATTCAGCGTCCAGTCATAATCCATTGTTGGTAAGTTTGTGTCAAAACCACTTATGCTGCAGTTGAGCACCAGCCTATCTGCTTTGTTCTCTATGACGCGAGCATAAACTGTAGAAAATAAGAGCAACAGCAACAGCAAGTTTAACAACTCAGTGAAACTGTAAGCTAATTGCATCAACATACACAAAAAAATTAAGTAACAAGTACATTAACATATTTTATAAACGTTCAGAAAACTGAATTAAAATATATTTGTAATATTACAATACACTGATACTCTCAAGAAATAAATTAAGAAAACAGCGTTAGATAGTAATGAAGTAGTTCTATTTTGTAACCCTACTTAAGTAGAAGTTTTTACTTTCTACTTCGACTTAAGTAGTTTTTGTCAGGCTACTTTCTACTTTTACGAAAGTAAAGTTTTGAGCTACTTTCTACTTTTTGTTACAAAAAGTAGATTTTTCTCACAATGTAGTTATCTCATCAACTTTGTTTCACTGAATAATTTACAGCAATACACAATAAGAATGACATACTATAAAGAACTGTAACTGCAATGGTATAACTGCTGGATTTGTCGATACAACGGTAGCTTCCACGAGTACTCAAAGTCATCTCGGATCGATAAAGCGTGCTCTTTGTAAATCCAGATGGATCGGTCCAGCATCTCTGGATAGCAATACCTGGCTGGCTAGCCAAAACTTCATCAAATGTGTTCGTGCCTGGCAAACTTTGCAACCATGTAATGTTTGCCCGTTCAGCACTCTGGCAAATGAGTGCAACCGTGTCACCAGACTTCACATACACTGGGTATGAATTAACAATTTTTACTTGTCCTGTCCACAATACGAGCAACACTCAACATATAAGTGGATCTACTAAAAACACAAAACTAGTGCAGTAAAAGAAAAAACACAAAACTTCTGAAAAACGTCTTAATAACTGAGTGGATTATAGCCTTAGTGCACAGCCACAGACAGACACCGTCACAATATGTGCAAAAAAATACATCTAGACAAAAGAAATGATGGGAATCTGTTGCCACAAAATGCACTTTTTACGAGCGAAAGCAGCTAGTGCTTACAGCGCATCTTACCCATCACAATTCTGTCTGTCCGTCTGTCTGTCCATCACACGGGTGGATCAGTCAAAAACGGTGCCAAAAATGGTGCAAGCTAAGATTACGAAATCTTTACCGTTGGCTGCCTGGAAGACTCTAGTTTCAGGAACCATAAAGCTTTTCCATAAATTCGAATGGGGGTCACCCCAAACAAGGGCGCTAAATGAGAGGGGGGTAGATAAAATTTGCGATTTTTGGCCAATAAGTCGCTGTATCTCGGTAACGGTGCGAGATAGGGACTAGGTTACTATTAATCACTAATAAGAAATCGTACACTGGCTCTCGATTGGCGCCAAATTCAATGACCTTGTATGACCTTGAACGCCAAAATAGGAGGTTTTATGGATTTTTTTGGCGATTTCAGGCTGGACACAAGTCTATATCATTCAGAAGGTGGCGCCACAGAACTATCGTTATGCGATCCAGATAGAGAATTTGGTATTTGTATATTAACTTAGCGTGAACACCCAAATTTTCAGCTAAACTACTAAATCGGAACTGCTATAGGCTTTCGCGCATCTCGTGAGCATTAGCTCAAATTTCTTGTAAATCCTGAAATGCATCCAAATGCATGTGCAGCTGGGGCTCTGCCCATGGGGGAGTTTACAGTGGTTCATCAGACTCCTTAACAGCCATAATCATTTTTTTAAATGGGTTTATTAACCAAGCAAAACATTTATTTATATAATTTTTGCATAAAGTCTTCATTCGTCTGTAAGAAAAGTACTGCTAAAACTCGAGAGCCTAGGCTGGTACTTGGGAGGTTGGTGCAACTTAGCGGAAAAATTGCTTTCCGACAGTAGGTACAAGTCTGGATCTGGATGGTCAGCAAGACCTCAAACTGAGGCATCACAGCAACAGGTGACTAGGTTTAATGTAGGTTTAATGTCGTTAAAGCACCAGGTTTCAGGTTCTGGTTCAAAGCTTACGATGGGTTGGTCATCTGCACGCAACCTTGAGCAACTCAGACCCCTATCCTCCTCAACCCACCTGAACAAAATAAAGCCATACCAGTAGTATGGCTGGCTGGGACCATAGCTGACCTTATATTAACTCTCCTCCCCTTACGCAATTCCGTAATCTTCACACTCGCCACTGGGAAGGTGTACTTTGCAGAATGCAGAATTTCGAAAAGGTGTATTTTTGCAGAATTAAAATTGCGGAAAAAGTTCTTGTTGTTGAGTCATGTCAATTGAGTAAGCATACAATTCTACAAAGCGCTCGACCAACATGCTCACAAGCCTCGTTGTTGTTGTGTCTTGCAGGAGATAGTAGGCTAACTTTTATCACTGTTTTGGTACACCTATGTTACCTTGATTTAGTGACCCGTGTTGTATTTTGTAAATAGTTATTTTATATCTCTAATGATGTCCTAATGCAAGTAGGCCTATTTATTATAAAGTTCAAGCGACTCAGTCTTTGCGCATTACCTAATCTGACGACTTGGCCCTTGCCGCAGCAGCGACGTTTTTCTCAGTACTGGTAGGCCGATTTGAGTTGATTTCTGTAGCTATCTGTGTTCGTGCCTTCACGGCAGTTGGTCGGTCAGATGAAATCATGAAACAACACAGTAGGCTACCTAATTACCTAAGCAAGCGACTCGGTTTTTGCCCAGCGTCAGGAATCGTTTGTAGATTGGGCATAGGCTACTTGAGTTGACCTTGCATTCGTGTGCGATGTGCTGGCTTATGCTCACGAGTTAGCAGACTTCAAGGCGTTTTAAGAGCAGGGATGTGGTCTCGGTCGAGATGTCTCGGTCTCAAGACAATCTCAAGACATACTAACGTCTCGTCTCGATCTCGGAGCAATATGTCTTGGTCTCGGCCCAGTAGGTCTCGTCTCAAGTCTCGGGCCAAATGTTGCGTCTTGTCGAGATATTTTGTGCAGACGCGCGCAGTGCACACTGTAGCTGCAGTTAGAGCGATACTAAGCAGCATGATATTTGTGGCTTAGACATATTCGTTTACAGCATTTTTAGTCTTTCATTTACTTATTTATCATAAAGAAGAATTATGTCATGTCAGTCTTTATTCGTCATAAAATGACCTAGTCGCAATGAAGATAAAGTGTATGATGTCGGAATGAATACTATCAGCCAAATGTAGACAACGTATAAGACTATAATCAGCTGTAGTTTACTAATTTCAGTTGCTTGCAAATTGCGATAAACATAATGGCTCATGTCTACAGCACTGCAGTTGCAATACTTTATGGTGCAAGCCATTAATTGTTCAGTAATAATTGTCAAAATAAAGTGCAAAAACCCACAATATCACAAATAAAAAGCACTTACCATGGTGCAAGTTAATTAATCCGTATAATTTTTTTCATTGTCAGTATGTTTCACCATACATCACGGAAAACGCCTCGGCGAGATGCTGAAGCTCCCGAGACTCTCGAGAGTCTCGGGAGCTTCAAAGTCTCAAAGTCTTCAAAGTCTTCCAAATCTTGGCCAGCGTCTCGGAAGATGCAATGTCTCGCCTCGATCTCATCTCGAATTTTAAACGTCTCGTCTCAAGCAAAATTTTCAATGTCTCGGTCTCGGAGACATGGGTCTCGGGTCTCATCTCGTGCACATCCCTGTTTAAAAATTAAGTTGAAGACGTCAATATGAATTGTGATTACTTTGCCGACTGCGTGACCGCATCGTCTGTGATGTGCCGATGTCGATTTGAGACTCAAATGTAAGCCTAAGCTTATGCAAAGTTGATTATTTGATTTTTATTTGAATTTTGCGGAATGCAAAACGTGGAATGCAGAAAAACTCTAAGGTGTAATTTGCGGAACGTTCCGCAAATGAAATTCCGCAAAATACACCTTTTCTAAATTGCGCCAGCGCTAGTGGTAGATCGGCGATCCCGTACTAGAAAGCAGAAAATTACTAGTGGTAGATCGCCATTTATCTAATTACATTTATCTCGTTGTTTATGTAAGAATGCAGCCACATTTCTTCTTCACTGCACTGCTAAGACTGTGGTTAGAACTGAAATGTTATCAATTACCAAGCATTAACTAAAATTTATTCAAAAGCACTATAGTTCTAAGTCCGTGTTACAAAAAACGGCTTTGGCTCGAGATGGACTCTGATATAATACTAAATAAGCCTGATTTAAATACCTGACAGTGTCGTGGCATAATTTGTAGACCTTCTACGCCTTCCAGGCATAAAAATTCTACCATCTTCCCAATAATGTATCTACCCGATCTACCTCTGACAATTTTCCAGTGCTAACAGCAAGTTAGCCGATCTACCGCTAAAATGATTGATTCCGCATTGCGCAAAGTACACCTTCCCCTCGCCGCTGATGTAATGAGTCGAGAGGGAGCATGAGACATTCTGGTTACAGAAACATACCAATTACGCTAGGCGGCAGAAAAGCACTGAAAGTCAAATATACACAAATAGTTCTCTGAACAATATCGCTGATTGCAAAAGATAAACCTAGAGCCATAACAGAAAATGTCTATATTGTTAATTATTCACCAAAACCACCGGTTAACGAAGAATTAAATATTCTTCGTCGACGAAAAACAATGCTATATACGCGGCTAGACGCTAAAACTGCTAAGCTCTGAAGTAGGGCCCAAAAGTAACGGACCATAAAATAATGGTCTTATTCAGTATGCAAAACTCTAGTATAAACAGTTTATATACTACAAAGCAAAATTTGTAAAAACAAAAACATAAATATAAATTTGTTGTGGCTTATAAGTCACGATATTTGCAATTTTGCATAACTTGTCGGTACAATACAATACAATACAATATTCGTTTAATTCAAGCGTAGACAGACCGCTACGTAGGTTACAATAAATTAGGCTACGCTAGTATTAACAGTGTGTA
>Ga0209367_1012578_pt1 | contig 11030 bp, 2 predicted proteins | sample WorMetLIZISLAND2_FD_187412 | JGI IMG/M metagenome (GOLD analysis project Ga0209367, IMG submission 187412) | Marine gutless worms symbiont microbial communities from Max Planck institute for Marine Microbiology, Germany - Olavius geniculatus... ... | reverse complement strand
TGGCTTGTTTGCCTCCTGGTTTGTTCACCCCCTGGCTGATTCGCCCCTGGCTCTTTCACCCCCTGGCTTGTTCGCCCCCTGGCTCGTTCGCCCCCAACAAGCCAGCGAACAAGCCAGAGGGCAAACGAGCCAGGGGCGAAAGAGCCAGGGGACAAACCGGCAAAGGGGCGAAAAAGCCATAATTCATTACAAGATGCACAACAAAAAACACAAATTTAATATGCGAATTTCTAATGTTTTTAAGTTTATTAAAAACTGAAAAAAACTATAATTTCAAAACACTTTCCAACCTTGCCAACATCAGATAGAGTCAAAAAGATGCATCAGCAAAATATCAATAGCATTGTGAAAGATACCTTAGGGAACCAAGCATGCTTCTCTGGATCAAATTCGTAGACTGTTCCATCAGGATCTTTGCGAACAAGAGTGCCGCCAACCGTGTACTCATCAGCAGTAAACTGAACTTCTTCGCCAGCACTGGCCAAAGCTTCCTGCTGCAGCTGCTCTTCAAATTCATGAAGATTGTCCGACATGATGCTGGATGCAAACAGACTTCTTCTAAAAGCAAACAGTCCATTAGAAACATGATGCATAAACAACCTAATCTAATGATAACACGTACAAACACGCATACGATATAACAATTCCGGATCAGCTGTAGGCTGGATCGTGAACGTTTAGGTACAACCGCTACAGTCCAGTCATCACAACATCGTTCATGGAATTATGCAGAATCACATTAGTTCTCTATTATCCACTACACTCCAAAAGCTTTAACGTTTGGAATAATTTATATTAAGTGCATAATTGCTGATACAGTGCTTAAATATACTGAATTACTGAATTATTTCAGAAAACGTCACAAAACGTAAACAAATCCATAGAATTCTATCTAGTAATACTTATTAGTGAAGTTATTTAACTAAATTTTAAGTCAAGAAAAAAATTACCGTGAATTTAAGCATTTAAATAACTTAAATCCATCATTAACCCCGACATTTATTTTTAACGCGTTTAAACGTGCTTTTAAACCAAGGTCAATTTAAAGTACGTATTGTTTGTAAACGGTAACGTCTCCTCAAAAGCAAAACAACTGGTCTTTTAATTTATATGTGTAATAAATTATTTGACTCGTGTTACCCGATCAAGGTTACTCGTAAATATTCTACGCTGAGAGTTTGTTGTGCTTGGAGCTTGCTTGGAGATTGTGGTCAAAGTGAGTTTTATGCGAATAATTGCTATATTGTTTTCATCACTGTTCATAAGATTGTTTAGTACAACGGTACTGAGGTGACCCGAAGGTACAGGTTATGAAAAAGCTTTAATTAATCTTTTTCTACGTCGTCACGTGGCTAAGTTGGCGTACATCTCGCGCACTTGTTCTCTGCGGAATTTTGACTGAACACTGGCTTTTCTCTCATTGGTTTTCATCTTTCAGATAATAAAGCTATGATCAGACAGTGCAGAGGTTTGTAACTGGTAGGCTATATAGCGAGAAACAGACATGACAGGCCGGGAAAGAGAAATGCTAAAGGTAGGCCTACTTAATTGCAGCTGGCTGACCAACTGCAGTTGCAGCTGACTGTCGAAGCAGAAGGATAGAAGATGTTATTGAGTTAGCTGCGTTTGTAGCGGCGCGTTATATAATCTAATGCGTTCAATTGTTGACATTGCAAGTGTTGCGTTGGATAGAAACCACGTTTTACAATCTCGAAAATGGCAGCTGATTGACATGGTCATCACATGATCCAATGGCACTTTATGCAGCCATCCATTGCCCACGTCAGCGAACAACTGGACCCGTGAAGCAGCTTGCAGACAAATTTTTACTTTCATCAGCCACATTACGCCTTTACACCATTTTCCATCTGGCAGCATGAGCTGGATAAGAGGCTGAGTTGATCTAAGCACACCATTTGTATAGCCATAGGGGGACACTGGGGCACGTGTCGTTTTAAGAGCATGCTCATTTACTAAAAATAGTGCCAAAAATGCACCAAAACACCTGATTTTCACACCAAAATATCAGAAAAATTTGTGGGGTGGGTGGGATACTCTACCAGTCTACCACTTAAAGCATGTGAACAACTCGTCCGGGGTTGTTAATTATTTGTTATTGACCTCTTGTGAATCCAGTGATCTAACCACTGAATTACCAAGCCACTTCTCCTTTTTCCCCTTCTTTTAAATTTTTTTTCTCTCCATTTTTTTCCCTTTTCTGTTTTGTTTCTAATGTTTTTATTTTTTCAAAATCCAGCTAGGGCAATTTGGGGAGCAACATAAGCTTTCACAGTGGGTCCATGGGACAACGCACATCATCACCACATTTTTTAATGTATTATACAGTTAGAATTTGCATTTAATGAGGACGATTTTTTGTCATTGGGAAGACAGATACATGATGAAAACGAAGTTCTTTTAGTGCAAATAAAATGCATTATTTAATGTGCTAACAGACAGGAGTTTTCTCAAATCTGCGAAACTTGCACAAGATGCATGAGACGTAGTGCATTCTGCAGAAAGTCTGGGTGTGGACCAGTATTATCACTGAAGATTTTTGGGATAAATTATTTTTTTTCATTGAAAAACCCAGATTTACTGGAAAAGCCTAGATGTGTTGACATGAGTTTTCTTTAGATTGCTTGTGCTTACTGCACATGCATGAATTAAGATGCATGCATTATACTGCACTGTAGTGAATATTAAATACCGTACACTTGATGAATTCATAAATGATGGCAGCTTGTATATTCATTGTCTGTGTGCATATGCAGTGGGCACAAGTGGTTAAATGTATTGGTTGAAGCGTCTGCTAGTCAAAAATTGAGCAGCACACGAACAAACTTAATTTGCGAGTTAAAGCAACATTATACTAATTTTGACCATTTTTTTACCTTTTGTGACCTGAGCTCGATTACATCACTGCATGGCAGGCAATAATGCTCTAACCCCCAAGTCATACAAAAAATACAAGAGAGTCACTTACATTGCTCCCTCAACTCCTCGCTGGTAGGAAGGTTTGCTGTCCTTCTCCCCTCTATCTCTCATCTACTTGCAACCTTTGGATTTTTTTAGCCTTGGCCTGTGTTTTAGCACTGTGAGGCTTATGCCTCAGGCTGTGACTCTTCTGGCTTGCATTGTTCTCGGAGCTACATCTTATTTTCTGGCTTTCATGCTTTGGATCTACAAAAAATTGAGCTAATGCTCACGAGACGTGCGAAAGCCTATAGCAGTTCTGGTTCAGTAGTTTAGCTGAAAATTGGGGTGTTCACGCTAAGTTAATATACAAATGCCAAATTTTCTATCTGGATCGCATGACGATAGTAACGTGGCACCACCTTGTGAATGATACAGACTTGTGTCGCAACCCGAAATCACCAAAAAATGCATAAAACCCTCTATTTTGGCGTTCAAGGTCATTCAAGGTCACTGAATTCGGCGCTAATCGAGAGCCAGTGTACGACTTCCTATTAGTGATTAATAGTAACCTATAGGCCCTATCTCGCACCGTTACTGAAATACAGCAACTTATTGGCCAAAATTGCAAATTTTGCCCACCCCCCCTCTCATTTAGCGCCCTTGTTCGGGGTGACCCTGTTCAAATTTATGGAAAAGCTTTACGGTTCCTGAAACTAGTGTCTTCCAGGCAACCGACGGTGAAGATTTGGTGATCCTATCTTGCACCGTTTTTGACTGATCCACCCGTGTGACAGACGGACAGACGGACAGAATTGTGATGGCCAAGACGCGCTGAAAGCAGTAGCTGCTTTCGCGCGTAAAAACTGCTGAGTACCACAATATCTATAGTTATGGTATAGCCTACACTGATAGATTTTTACCAGACTTCTGCTGCTTGTGCATCTGACAACAGGTGAACTGATCGGGTTTACGGCACTGGCGTAGCCATAGGGGAGCATTGGGGTCACGTGCTCCCCCCCAGGAGCCTACTCATTTATTCAGAATAGTGCCAAAAATGCATGCACCAAAACGCTTCATTTTCATGCAAAAAATCAAAAAAATTTCCGCAGAAGGGCACAACCTCCTCCCAAACCCTTCCCCTAATGGCGAGGGGGACACTTTTCCCCACACGTACTTACCCTCAAGTGCTACGCCAGTGGTTTGCAGTGAAACTCGAGGTCATCAAGTACAAGCATACAGAAGCAGGGGCCCTTTTCTGAAAGCGGAACAATAGCCCTGCTGTCGCTAGAAGTAGATGACCATACGTAGTAGATATTTACTACTTGTACTCTGCCCGTTGCCACGTATGTTGCTACATTTAATGTTTTATTTACTTATTGATATTTCATATATTCGAGATCATACTGCTTCTAGCTGAAGTAAATCAGCAACAAACAAACTGTTTCCTCGAACAGCTGCTGGCAGAAGCTTTGCATTAAAAATTGTGGCCTGTGGTTATTATTGACATTTTATAGCAACTTACCAACGCTGTATCCACCGGTACCGTCGCCGACCTCCTACGACGTAGGCCTACCGTTTAGCCAGTAGCCAGTTTAGCCACTGTACATAATGATACAGGCAGACAGACGACGGACGGACGAGACATCATATCACATATGTGCGACTGATGGTATAGTTCGCTAAAAACGAAATTAGGAAAATTTGACATAAGAAAAGAGGAGTAAGTAGGACTAACATAAAAACATTCTGCTATAGGTGCACCTGACCCTACGACTTTTTGTGTCTCTTGAATAACTACGCCCCTGTATACAGAGCCCGACTTTGTGAATTCGACTGACCGTCTAGTAACGATGCATATGACCTCTAAGTGATCTCTGTGAGGCGTTCAGTTTGGTGAGTTGTTATTAAGATCGCTCACGTATCTGAGTTATTTATAGGCTTAACGTAGGTGCATAATAGCGTGATGAGGTGTGATTTTGGCCTGATAGAATCTTGTGGCTGCCTGTTGTCGTGAATATTTCATGATGTTTTTTCTTGAAACACGCCAATGCCGACGCCTGCTTGGCGGCAAGACGCGTATTCAACATCGTGTTTCTAAAATGTTTATGTCTCACCATAAATGAAATAAACAGTAGGCCTATAGGCCTATACTAAACCCAGGATGTGACAGGGCGAAAGTAAATAGATTGATCCCTATCTGAATATGGAAGTAGCAGCGCCGTCTGTCTGTGGAGAAAGCTGCATTTGAGTGTCGGGCGGATATTGACAGAATAGCGGAAACTGTGGGGAGTGTCGGGGCAACTTGAGCATGCCAAGAGACGCATGGATATAGTTATTAAATTTAATGATTATTTGCTGGAGATGGTAGTTTTTACGGTTGATGAATTATTGATCTTGCACACGGCAGCAATGCAATGAGCAGATCGATCAGTGCGCCTTCGATCTGCCAGTGTCGTTAGACTTACCTGCATATGTACCGTAGACTAAGCCAAGTCGGACAGAACCAATTAATTCAGGTATGTCCATTGTGTTTTCTTAGCGTCCGACTCGATTAGGCTTTGTTTAATCGGTGCTTGCATCGCATTCGCAGAGGTAATGTCATTCTCTGTAGTTTGCATAGTTCGACGCTGCGTTTAGCGGTCATTAGAAGGTCACTCCGTCGCCGCTGCTTATACAGGCGTTGAGTTTACGCGTCGTATGGTGTAGGCATATAGGCCTAAGTAGAACATGGAGTAGGCCCCCTATAGATATAAGTTTAACTTAGCCGATTTCAGTTTTTAGAAGCATATCGCTGGCGCTGGGACTCCAAACGCTATCACTGACAAATTACAGCGAGTGCTGAACGCGGCAGCTCGTGTGGTTACTGCTACCCCGAAGTTCGACCGCGGTCCGAAGCAGCTGATACATTCTGAGCTCCAGTGGCTTGATGCACTTGAGCGCATCAAGTAAGCTCAATGTGTTTATGCGTCGCTGTTTCGATGGAACTGCTTCACGGTATCTCGCATCACACTCCACCCATGCAACTGTCTCAAGACATCATCTTCGTTCTGCTGCCAGTCGTCAGTCTGTTGTGCCGTCTTACCGTTTGAGTTCATACGGACGTTGGGCTTTCTCTGACGCAGCGGCCTGATAACGTGTAACTCACTATCCATACATCTGCGTGATCCCGTTAACACTATTCTTGTTTTGGACGATTACTTAAGACATTTTGGCCGACCTTTATGGGTCAAGTTTTTGGCACGATGTGTCGTCTGTAACGCATGTATTGTGGCTAAATCATAGGTCCTACTGAAAAACCTATTGCACGATTAATTGGCCCAATGTCACGGCTTTCGCATCCAAAACTTCAGCGTTGAAGTGCAAGGGGAACATTTTCAAATTTGGGGTTGAACAAAGTTGGGGTAGGAAAATGTGCATTTTTTAACCGATAAGTCGCCGTATTTCAGAAATGGTGAGAGATAGGGCCAAGGTTGGTATTGATCACTAATGGGTGATTGCAGTCTCTCTGAAAAATCCCTTTTTTTCTGCGACGAGAAGTCGGACGCTAGCTTTCGGATATAGGCGGTGCGGTCGGCCCTCCCTAGCGACAGCTGGGCCTTTTGTTTTTTAAACTAATGTTTGCAGGGCGTTAGGGGACTTTGGCATTGATGCGTTACATACAGTTATGTTTTACTTATTTGCTTGCTTTAGTAGCTAGCTAGCATGCGTGACAGCTATACCTACGTTTACTGTACTGTTTTTACGCGCGAAAGCAGGTACTGCTATAGCGCGTCTTAGCCATCGCGATTCTGTCTGTCCGTCCGTCTGTCTGTGTGTCACACGGATGGATCAGTCAAAAACGGTGCAAGCTAGCATCACCAAATCTTTATTGTTGGCTGCCTGGAAGACTTTATAGTTTCAGGATACGTGAAGCTTTTCCATAAATTCGAAAGGGGTCACCTTGAGCGATCGCGCTAAATGAGAGGGGAATAGGGAAAAATTGCGATTTTAGTCAGTAAGTCGCCATATCTAAGAAACGGTGCGAGACAGCGCCTAGGTTAATGTTAATCACTAATCGAAAGTTTTACACGGGCTTTCGACTTGCACCGAGAGCAGTGACCTTGGATGACCTTGAACACCAAAATAGAGGTTTCTGTGGATTTTTTTTTGGGGGGGGGGTGATTTTGGGCTGCGAGACTCATTTCAAGAGCGAATTGCGCCGAAATTACTAAAAACAGACAAGGACAAGCTGCATGTGAAATTTTCAGCATTGAACGTTGATTTCAACGGTCCATGTCTCGACCTTCTAGGTCCAAGGAAATCTGTGCACGAGGGCATCAAAGAGCGGTATACCCCCTGAAAATCGTTATTTTACCACTGTTGGCCAGACTATCGTGAAAACGGTTGCAGATAGGCATGGGCATGCTGATTATCACAAGAAGCACTAGATAGACTAGTGACGAGCTCTTTAGTCGTATTAACATCGATGACTTTGAAAGACCCTGAACTCTGAAAATAAGGGGTTTTATAGTTTTTTGCAATCTTCGGCTGCAGCGCACACTTTAAGAGTATTGCGACGAAATGGCTGGAAATAGACTAAGACAACTTGCGAACAGGAACTGTTATAGGCATTTGCGCATCTCATGAGCATTAGCTCAAATTTTTTGTTTAAATAGGATGTATTTTGATACCGCAGGGCTAGTTTGGTCCTCTTCATTCTTCGGTCATAATTGACGTTTTCTAAGCGATTTTCTTTATCTTTTTGGCATATGTGGGAGTAGGATATCGTTATCGTATACTTCAATAAATTTGGAACATAATATTTTGCATAACTACCTACAGTGCAGGTCCTAATTTGTCAGCATTATGCGGGGGGGGAGGGCGCTGAAATCGCGAGATCTGACATTGCAAGACCTGACAACGCGGTACCAGACCAGAAGTTGAAATTACCATGATTATGCGTAGGGAATTTTCTCGTAGACAGTGTACGATGGAGACGTTTAACGTTTTACTGCTGGAATGTTTTATACACTGTGGGGCATTAAAACACATCAATTTTTTACTATAATTTGAAAAAGGGTTATCCAATTTTAATAATATTTTTTATTTTTTTGGTACGCATATTCATGACACAACTGGCTATCAAATAGTTGTTCAGTTTCCCACCTCACCTAACAAATGTTTCTGCACTACCTGGTAAAAACAGAACAGACAAAATATGCATTAAAATCGACAAGAAAAACTTTATAAAATTTTATCTTTCCGGATATGTGGCCACCAGCAGCCAATCAATTACAAGATTTGACTGTTGTGCAGCACGTCTATTAAATAAGCCTAACATTCAGAAATATTGATGAATTCAAGAAGCAATTGGTGAAGTCTGGATTGGTCTGGAGCAGAACGTTATCAACGCTGCTATCAACGAATGGAGAAAGTGTCTCTGAGCCGAGCTCATGTTTATGGGCCAACATTTCAAACATTTTTAGGCAGTTAAAAATGGACAATTAGGTAAACTCAGCTAAAACGATAAAAATGTGTGTTTTGTGTGTTTTTTGATTAAGCAATAATATCAACGGTTGAAAATGCAATATTTCTTTTTCCCCAGGTAGTGCAGAAACAGACAGTGGGTGAGGTGAAAAACTAAACAGTCATTTGATGGCCAGTTGTATCAGGAATATTCTTACTAAAACGTTTTAAAAATGGATCACTTTTCTTCAAGTTATGATGAAAAAAATTTGGTGAGTTTTTTATGCCTCACAGTGTATAATACTGTTGTATGGTGCTATTTTGCTGATATTTTCCTAACGAAACATGTGTCAAAGTTTATTCAATTGTTAAACTGAATATGGAGTTAGGCTACGTGGAATTAAAGTTACTTTTGTGCGTCATTTAGCCTTAGTTCACTTTGTCAGAAACATCGTAAAACACAAACGCTGCATAAACAACTCGAATAATAAAACAAGTCTCAAGATGTCCACCCCTGCTACAACTTGTCAGGTCTCGCGATTTCCACCCTTGCGATCTGGTGCCACGTTGTCCATTCTCGCGATGTCAGTAACCACAAATTTGACGGTCTCGCGATGTCAGGTTTCGCGATTTTAGTCGCCCCATTATGCGGTTTGTATGACTGCGCCCTCTTGCACTCAAACTGCCTTATAGAAGTCGTGTAGACAACTCAGGTCGTTATCATTGCTGTGAAAAAGTCTCAGTTTTAGAGCAGCTTACTCGAGTTCAGCTATGAACTTGAATCCTTACTTTTAGGATCTTGGACTCGAACTCAATCAGTGCCGTGTGACTTGGAAGTACGGTAACTGCAGTAAGTCAACTCAGCCTTTCATCCCTCCTGGTTAGATAAGTCTGGCACCTTCCTATCTGGCTGGGGTTAAGGTAGGGCGTGTTCACCTGCGCCGGGTGACTGGCATATGCGTCAACTAATCACTAGTTGCGGCGCGCACGTGCAACAGTGCAGAACATTGCCGCAGTACAACGGATATAATATGCATACATCAATGATGAATGTATTCTTGGCGTCCGTACCTGGAATGGACCTATGTGGTCGTTCTATAATCGAACACAGATGCTGCTACGCCCGTAGCTGTTACCGATGTACCGGGTAGGCCTATACATTCGCCAGCACTGCTGCTGACTTCTTGTGTAGTTAGATGCGCTTGTGCGTGTATAGAAAATACAGTAAAGTTGTGCATTGAACACCATTTGGTGCATTTTAGCCTTAAAATATGACATCTGGTGGCAACAACTTTAATTATTTTCTTGAGAGTCAACAGACCAAAATTAGTGCATGCAGTTTGAACAATAAACGCAACCAAGGGCGGTGGAACAAATTGAAAAGTGGAGGTAAAGTGATCTGCGAGCGAAGCAAGCAGAAAAATTACTGAACTGCTGTACGCAGAATTGTCGCATTAACTTTTAAAATTTTCAGCATTATTTGGGGGGGAGCAGGGGGTTGAACCCGTTAATTCTCCCCCACGGCCCCGTCTACAGTCAGCCAGGTCAACTCAGCTTTTCATCCCTTCGAGGTAGGTAAATCGAATACCGGCCTGTTTGGCTCGGGATAAGGCATGGCGCCTTCACCTAGTGTCGGATGGCAGGTAACACTGTGTGATTTTGTATGGCAGGTGAGGCTCAGTAGCCGTGAAATGGGTTTCTCAAGAGTTACACGCGCATTTAAGAAAATAATCAATTTCTGTGATCTGCGATTGATCTGCAGGTTGCTCTGCAGTGCTCGGGCAGACCCTTTGTCGCTGCTAGAAATAAACACGTCGAAAGTTAACCTGTAATAAAAACGACCAATCATTTCTGGCACTTTGCTTCATCTTACGCAAGTCTGACGTCATTGACTGTCGGAGGTTATTTAATGGGACGACCTACCGCAGTGACTGGGTGATGTATGATGTCACGTCGTGTTGTGATTGGAGAGAAGGCGATCATTATGGCATTCTGACGTGCTAACATGATGTTAAGATCGATATCTTCAGCTGCCAAGACAGCGTCCTTGCGTGCACATGCAGGCTAGCACCTATAGCAGCTGATCAATGATTCAATGAACGGCCTGGCCAAATTAACTTACCCGTACTTGCGCGTTCAAGTCCTGACTATGCTTGTTCGACCTGGAGAATATTTTAGCTTGTCCGAGACACGCTAAGGTCATAAAATTCTGCGTCATGAAGTACATTACAGTGGCTTGGTGGTGTAAAGTCTGTAGGGTGTCGGACTTACGATCAAAAGGTTTTGGGTTCGACTGCCGGTCGGATCGCTATCAAGTGGTTAATACTTGGATGGGAGACTGTCAGCGGACAGGTAACCATCCCGGTACATAACCAACACCAAGATCAACTCAGCCTTCCATCCCTCCGGGGTAGGTAAATGGTGTACCGCCGCTTGCCTGGCTGGCGTCACGAAGGGACGCGTTCATTTGTGCCGGGTGGCAGGTAACACCGTCTGACTCTGATCCCACATGGCAGGTGACGCTCCGTAGCTCTAAGACGTGTTTCCAGTGAAGTGTTGTACCGTTTAATCATTAACCACTAACTGCATGCAGGAGCTGAGATGAGCTTATCAGTGACGACTTCGACGGCTGCGAGAAAGTCCGGTTCTGTGTTCAAAATCAACTA
>Ga0209367_1012577_pt1 | contig 11030 bp, 10 predicted proteins | sample WorMetLIZISLAND2_FD_187412 | JGI IMG/M metagenome (GOLD analysis project Ga0209367, IMG submission 187412) | Marine gutless worms symbiont microbial communities from Max Planck institute for Marine Microbiology, Germany - Olavius geniculatus... ... | reverse complement strand
AGTGCACGTTATCCGGTTTTCGCTACGTATCACATTATGATTATTATCATTGTCAACTATATGATCAAAACCGTCTTGCAACAACTGTTTAATTTTGGTCTCGTCCACACAACGTTGTGGAATCGAATTTTGTTGTGAATTTAGCCCATCACTTACTAGCGACTGATCAAACATTTTCCGCACATCAAGATTTATCGAATTTTCGACATCTATCAACGGTGCCTCACTATCAGGTGCACTACCATGAACCGCATCTCTTGAAAAACAGTTCGGTGTCTTAGCACTTAACCAAGAAACTGGTACGGGGTCACCCGTATAAGGTTTAAATGCACACATAATAGTTTGCTACGTTTGTTGCGTTGCAACACAACATTGACAGCACCAATGACTTTCGTAAGCAGAAATGGTCCACTGTATTATCGTCTTGACTTGTCTTGACGCCCAACGAATCGTCGAGGACTGAAGTAGTATACCCAATCATTTACTTCATATCTTCGAGGGCGTACTCTGACATTGCATGTTCGTTTCGTACGTTCTACCGAGACTCGCAAATGCTCTCTAACTAGCGTGTAAGCTTCTTGCATACGGCAACGAAGTTCATCGGATGCGGTGTCTCAGGTGTCTGATACACTACATCCACCGGTAAACGCACCTCACAGCCAAAAACTGACATGTTTGCCGTAAACTGAGTCGATTCATGACTGGACGCACGATAGGCTGCCATGACGTACGGTAAAAGCGAATCCCAATCGGATTGGTATTCGTCAATGACAAGACCTATCAGTGAATTCAATATAGTGTGAAAACGTTTGATCGCACAATAACTGGCTGGATGATATGGTGTCGTTCGTATCTTATCAACGTCCCGCAAGCGACAGATCTCATTCATGAGTTGTCAATCCACTTTGCGTCCTCTGACATATATCGCTGCAATAGGAGTTCCGAATCTGCAAATGATCTGCTCCACCAATACACGAGCTACGGTAGGTGCCTCCTAATTTGGTATCGGAAAAGCTTTCGCTTATTTTGTAAAGAAACAGATACACGTCAGTATGTAAGCAGAACCTTGAGGGCTACGTGGGTGCAATCCCGTCAAGTCATAACGTAGTTTTTCGAACGGAGCACCTGACAACATAGGTTGCCGTAATGCTGTCTTAGACAAGTGCCCATAAAAGTATCCATTAGAATTTGAGCAATTCGTACGTCACTTTTCCAACCTCTCCAAAATGCGCGTCGCTTAACCTGATCTAAAATTCGTCGTACGCCTAAATGATTTCCTGTGATTTCTGTATGAATCACTCGCATGTAATCCTGTCGAACCGAACCTGGCACAAACTGGCGCAAACTGGAATACTTCTCCACGATTATCACTGAGTGCCCAACGACGATATACAAGTCCGTTATGGACTTCTAACTGATCCCATTAACTGAGGAGCTCTTCAGCCTCCTCGGACTGTGATTATTTCTCCTCAAAGCTCGGCGGACGCGTTTGACGCAGTCGCATCCTAATTACATCGCTAGTCTCTGAATTATTTTGCTGTTGTTCTGTCAAGCGCAAAGTATGTTCGGCATTTTCGCGTTGCCCCCCTACCGAGCTTGACGCCTGTCTGTCATCTTTCGTTCCACTAGCAGTTTTCGAAACAATCATATCATGATGTTCAGAAGAATCTCTCGTCCAGTCAAAAGCAACACCTCTTATCTGGAGCTTATACAAAAATGCAAAAATATCAGCAAATCCTGAAACAAATCTTAGCATCAGTAGAACGAACCTTTGCTGTAGATTATCACGTCGATCACGATGCATGTCCTTTGTCCACACTTCGAGCTGTAGAGCCGCTCGGAGCTCATCATCGAGTGTCTTTGGCATTCGTTCACGTAAAGCCTGGATCGTCGAGAGCATCAACGAAGTAGTCGGTCGCAATCGTCTCGCAAGCTGAGGGTTCGATGCTTGGATGCGCCAACGCCATCAACCTTCGGATGTCTTGATAAAAACTGGACAGCGTCTCGTCGTGTCGTCGTCTCCTAACTCTTAGCTCCATACGAAACTTGTCAGCTTAGCTGCTTTCTCCAAACGATACGTCAGTAGTGTCGTCAGCTTGTCGATTGTATCCGTAGATGAAACGTCCGTATCCCATAGTATCATACATGCTTTAAAGTGCGCCAGCCGATCCGCAACACTTCATTGTACGTTGCACAATTTTGAAAGTGCGCCCAAACGTTTCAAATGATCCTTTACCATTGAATGTTGGAGAACGGATGCGATGAACGACTGACTGGAGTGCCGTCATCCGTTGACGTTAAATCGTATCGTCATCGTGGAGTTAAGGATGTTATACGCCTCGAGCGACGACGAATACTGGATCTACCTCTTTTCTGCACTAAATGATTCGGTGGTGCGGACGCGAATGCGTTGTCGGAACTTCGTAGCCACCATCTGTGCAGTCGTTCCATTTGATCGTCTGCGCACGGTTCGCACGATGTGCTGCCGATGACGAATCCGGAATGATACCATGAGTCTGCTGACGTCGAAGTGAGCCACAGAACTCGTTGACGAGTGGCGTATCATGTATCGTATCATAACGAATCATACACGGAGTAGGTACGTCGGAACTTGTAACCTTTGGTGATTGTATCGGTTGGTAACGTCTCATCCTCTGTGATAGTCGTACCGGTGATAATGTGGTATGGTTAGTATCATAATCTACGCTGTGATTCGTACTCAGAGTTGGTTCGGCATGATCCAAGCATCGTGTTGAGTAGCCATGATCCGAGCGACGATTCGAGCGATGATCTGAGCGCCACGTTGGGAGTTATGTGTCACGACCGCCCCTTGGATACTATATCCATCCATGATGCCATTGCCCGCGGCTAGCTGATTTTCAGGTTTCTCAGCGGACAGTCGGACAATATGTCCTCTATCTGGACTAATTGGTGTATTGGTGTAAGGCTTTGTGTTGATATTATCATCCAGGATCCAGGATGGATCCAAGATTAGGTTATATGTTGCCGTGTTCATTACGTGTGTGTATGTGTCAAGATCGAATCACACTTGTAAGTTGAAAAACAGTAACGCATTTACAGCACAAATAAGATAACACAATCGACTATAGCATCGCATCATCGCGCATCAATTACCTATCATATGTACTGAACTCAACTGCTACTTACTAGCATATGACTTAATCTTGGATCCTGGATCCTGGATCCTGGATGATAATATCAACACAGGGCCTCACACACCATTTAGTCTTACTGCCAACTGCCTGCGATCGCTTATATAGCAGTGTAAACCTGCAGCTGGTACTCGTTTTACCATCGGAAGTGCGTAAGAAAGTAAGCTCATGGGCGCAGGCAACGGGTAACTGTAGAGGTTTTGGCGACACATACAACACACTGGCAATAGAAAATTGATGTACTGAGTCTTTAAAGTCGCAGGATAAGCTTTTCCGGAGAAAAAGTCGTGGAAGAACATGTCTACGTGTCCCGCGGTCGTTTAATTGCCAACAGAATACGTCACGAGCTGGCTCGACGGTATGCAACAGGTAGCGTAAAAACTAGTTTGTTATCTTGTCCGATCAATTACAGCGTTTCTGTTGAAAGAAGTAAAGAGTCAGCTGCCAATCGACACGACTGAATCTGGGCACCAACGTTCGCAATGAACTGTGAATGAGTTCCAGAACGTTCCGACCTACTTGATCTTTCGGCATTTGTCTGCATACGGAGAACGCTAGATGTGACATCAGTAAGTGATACGAGATTGAAATAATCATTCAAATGCCCTGTTCCCTAAGCAGTAGCTGAGCTTCTTGTAATTTATCCTCGGCAGTGTACCATAGTTTATTGAGAGCTTAACGTGTTATTTAATACAAATTCCATGTTATTATCTGTATATTATCCTGTTGCGTTACTTTTACAACATTTATCACTTAGTAAGCCAACATGAGCAAAAATATGGCATCAAATAATAACCATATATATTTTTGTGAAATATCTATCGACTTTTAATTTTGTTTCACTGGCACACTGCAGAAAATTTGCGACAAAACTGTCGTCAGGTGTATCGCGAAATTTTATGCGTATAAATTTTATGTCTGTACGAGTTTAATATAAGCCCGTCGTCGGAGTGTTATACCGGGTTGTCGCCTATAAATATAGGCCAGAGGCTTATAATGGCACAAGAAAAAATGTAGTTTTACTGATATTGACGCATAGCAAATGGCGTGGCATGCGTGACGTCATTGTGTTACGTCACAGCTCACTGACTGCCGATGCTGCTACTAATGCTGATGCTGATCCCGCATCATTGCATCATTCACAGCTCGTCCATTTGGTATAGACCAGGTCGTCACGTGTCAACGTACCGCGGACACAAACTCCCGGACATAAACCCCTGAGACGGAAGGCCCTCTACCGCCGGTTATGGTTAATGGTTAAATGGTACGGCTCATCGCAGGAAACCTATCTCAGAGCTACGAAGCATCACCTGTCGCATGAGATCACACCACGCGACATAGATATACGCCCCCTGTCTGTTAATTAATGTTGTAGTAATCACTTGATAGCGACCCCACCGGGAGTTGAACCAACAACCTGTGATAGATTGTCAGTTGTCTTCGTTATACTTAACAAGCCATCCTACACTACCAAGCAGACAAAACCTTTTCAGGACAGAATCCCCCAGGATGTTACCGGTTAGTTCCGGAGCGGTTGTCTTTAAAAGGTTCTGTTGTAGGGTTTATGTGCGGGGTCGGTTCTACCTTTGGTTGCGTGTGTGTGGTCCGGTCGTTAACTTGATTTCTCGCTCTCGCCATGCGTCACGCTCGTCTGCCAACTTATATTGCACTCTGTACGAGCACTTACCACGGTTGCGATCGTGCTGCTAATCTCCGGCACAATGTCCGCAGTGGTGTAACTCCACAAGAGCAGTCATGCGCGCGCTTTTGGTGGAAAAGTTACGATTTACAGGATAGATTCTAGCGCTGAGTGGTATTGTTCGAGTGTAAGGAGGCATAATGCGAACTATAACACTGTAGCCCGTGTTGAAACGTGCTTATTTAATGACTGTAATCGACGGCGTGTTTTGCCTCGGTGGGACATGCGTGTTGAAAACGGTACCGGGTCGTGACATACAGACGGACGGACGGACAGAATTACCGTTGCTAATACGCGCAAAATAGACGCCAAACGGCGAATTTCGCGCATACGCAGCCACGCCCCCTTTGAACTGCTTGTAACAAAATTTTGCTTGTGGGTCGAGTGGTCGATATGATCACTGATGCCAAGTATTATCGAAATGGGTTAAGGGGTTTCGGAGTTACAAACCCCCTCTAAACGGCATTTCCTATACTTACCGTTCATCGTCCTTACAGCAGTGTCAGCACTACCGTGCTGCACTGTGATGCAATCTGGCGGTATTTTTCCGCTACTGCGACCGCAAAAACTTACTTTACTGAAGCATATTTGCGCCGCGCATTTTCAGTCTCGCCCGTTGTCAGAGCGACAGCGAAAGAGCGCGAGCATGTGCCCGTGACGTCATCGTGTGAAGTCACAATGACCTCGGTCGGCTGGCTTAATCACATTGATTCCGCCTCAACTACATCTGTCCGGTGAGATGCCTGTTAGATCGATATTTAATCAATAAATGGCGGCGACTGCGACGGCGACGACGAACGGGGTTAACCCATTAGTGCCTGAATTATTTTATAGTTTGCCGTCAAACTAGGTGTCCCATTTTTGGGGACGTTAGGCATGAATGAGTTAAACAACTGCTGAGAGCGGAGATGACGACGCTGTGTGAAGCCCGAATTCTATCACGCCGGCTTCGCGACAAAGTCCGAGGACGGACCAGTGAAAAGTCTGCGATAAAGTCCGTCCGCGGACGTTGTCGCGAAGTCGGCGTGACAGTCGAAGTCGGACGGACTGAATTCCATTATAGCGACACAAACGGGTTTGTCGCGGACTTGTCACGGACTTAGTCGCAACCATCTCGATATCGAACTGGTGGTCTAGTTTTATTCACGTTGCTTGTTAATGTTACTAGCTTGCTATATTCACGAGTTACCCACGATTGTCAATTCGTCTGTGAGTCGATTTTCGACGTAGTTTATTTAGCACACATTCGTGAAGTAGTTGTCCAGGTAGGCCTACGTCTATGTGTAAATGTTGTTGGACATTGTGGCCCACAGTGTCGCAGTATAGAGCATGGCGTTTGTGGCCCGTGGTGTCGCGTATCTTATGACTAGTGTATTAATGCGACGGTTCTGCGTCAGCAGTTGAGTGCAGCCCGACCCATATTAGTGGCGTGACTGAAGCAATCGTGGCTATTGGTGGGAGATGTCATCATTTTATATTTACAGCCAAAAATAGTCCAACGTCAGATCCATCGCGGGAAAAATCAGTTGTTGTTTGAGATGTGCTAGGCTAGTTAGGTTGACACCTGTTGCGGTGCGTGTGTGTTGCCCAAATTTGGCATTGTATTCGTGATACGAGAGCCTGTGTGGTCCCTAGATTATATAGGAGAACCTGTGTGGTCTCTGAATGTGATGTGGGCGGGTAGTTATACCCTGCTTGATGCGGCAAAGTAGTAGTAGGACCAACTCTGATTGTGAAGTACGACGAGAGTCTGCTGTAAACATATGTTAAAGTACTACTGTGCTTTATATGGTCAGCCTATGCTATTTAATGAGCATTGGTTTAAACTTGTGTAGTTTACCCGTGCTTATGAGACATTCGAATCAGTAGAATGCTTGAATAACGTCAGCTCTATGTAATTTAATTGCTGTTACTTCGTTTGCTTGTATATAGGCCTATTCGCTTCTATTAAATGTTATTATCATTTTGATATAAAACCGTGTTATAGTATTGAGTAGAGGCTTCAGCTAGATTTAAAAAAAGGTTTAGTTGCAAGTCTAACTTAAATCACAGGTCTGAAAGGAGAAGTTTCGGTGAAAATCGGCGTAATGGAATTCGGGTTTATGTGTGTATGACGACAGCCCTCAACAGCTGCTGTTCTCTCGGCCGCTTGACCACTCGCATCGCATTGCACGGACCTCAACGCTCTCTCTGTCTGGGTGGCCTCACTGTCGCTAATAACCGCCACAACGAAACCCTCACTGCGACAAAAACCCTTTGCGTATACGGGTAAATGTAAAAAAAAGTTTATTTCCGATACTTGCTGCAGCGCTGCTTAGAAATGAGTGAGTGCAGGTACGTTGAAAACCACCGCGGGACCAGGGGACCACATTATCGCCGGGTCCGTCAGCTATTTTGCTTTTTAATATGGCGGGCCCTGAAACGTTACGGGTTCGGGGTAACTTATCCCTCTACTTCCCACCCCTTTTTCTTAACGGGTCTGCGTGAATGACAAAAGACGTTTAACAATCTCCGAAGTGGCAGCCGATTAGCATGAGCTAATGTTACCGCAGCGCACTACGTGGCCATCCATTGCCCGCGTCAGCGAACAGTTGGACTCGCGGAGCAGCTAGCAGACATAGCCTGCCACCGCAGCAATCTGCTCGTAAGCTACTACACAATTCCTATAGTCCGCTGAGGCTGAGTTAACCTGAGCATTCAGCAGGGTAGCAACTTGTTGACTGTTGCTTGCAGATGGCCCGCGGTGAAATTCAAGCTGCGTCATGAAAGATACTATAGGGCGCCTACAACTAGATCGCCGTTTACCATGCTTTCGAAAATAGCCTACAGTAGTAGTGTAGATAAACGAACATCGTTTAAAATTTCTTTTAAGCCTACATAAAATCAATTTGCATATCGACTCGAGCCTCTACATTTCAGTTTGCTATAGACACGGTGAGTTAGTCTGAAATTTCAACGTGCATGCATGCTGCTGAAACGTGTTTTCGTTGTCTTTTGACCCGGGCGTCAAAAGCCAGCAACTGAGAGTAGCGCCATGCTTTATTATAGTAGGCGGTAGAGATCAAAAGCAGCAAGATTACGAAGTTGAGAGAAATCGCTACATGTTACACGGTGACTGAAAGCAATATGTTTTCAAGTGCACTTACTGCTTATTTCACAGCAGCGTGTGCGACTTTGAAGTGTGTCACCGCGGGAAAAATTGGTGTCATAAGCCGACTCCGACGGCTGAAGAACCAAGGAAGACACAGGAACCAGGAACCAAGTTGTTAACTGGGAACAACGAATGGACTAAAAAATTGCACGATTTTTTCTACACCCACAGCACCCTAACACTGCCACTTGTGGGACCCCCCAGTCAGAATTGCACCTGTGGGGCGTTATGTTAGTGCTGTATTGTGCATACTAGTTTTCTCAGTTGGTTCGCAGGAAATGCTTGAAATTGTTACCACCAGATTTTAAATTTAAGGCTAAAATGCATGTTTGGCAGACTGGTTCTGTCGGCTACGTCGATGTTCTTGACACGGTCCTGCCACTTCACACCCAGTATCTGGCGTTGGCATAACATATGGAAGGATTGTAATCTGGTGCGAAGAAGCACCCCTGACGGACACCGGATGATGTGGAAAAACTGTCAGACATCAATCCACCAAGACGGACCCTAGATGTTGTTCCAGTATGCAAATTTTCTATGAGCTTGTGGCATACCTATACTCCTGAGAGCTTTCCACAGAGCTTGCCTGTCTACGGAATCAAAAGCGGACCTCAGGTTTACATAGGCTACATGGAGTGGGCGATCAAACGCCCGGTGTAGTTCAGATAATAGCTGCAGAGCGAGTATACCATCCGTTGTTGACCTTCCTCCAGTGAATCCAGACTGTTGTGGTCTACGATGCTTCAACAGTGGGTTAATCCTGGCTAACAGGACGTGGGTGAAAACTTTTCTTAGTACGGATAACAGAGATATGGGTTTGTAGCTGTTGCAGTCAGTTTTTGTCCCCTTTCCTTTGTACAGCGACATTATTATGCCTTCTTTTCACTCAGAGGGAACATGGTCGCTGGTCCAGACTTTTCTGAATAGTTTATGAAGAGCAGTGGCAGCAGGTACAGGAGCCAGTTTCACCATCTCTGGAGCTATGCAGTCACCTCCTGGAGCTTGGCCCAACTTGAGCTTTCTAATAGCAGACTCGACTTCGCTGAGTATGGAAGCATCCGTTGCGATGGTGGTGTCATCCGTAGGTGTCAGCCTGTGTGTCATCAAGCTCTTGACATGCAGGAGCAGTGGGGTGATTTAACGCTTCAGAGTGTTCACATTACCGCTGTAGTACTTCTTGCTGAGAAGAAATGGTTGACTATCCTTCCGCATGACTGGAACATTATTCTGACTGTCAGCATCTCCTCGCAGACGCCTGATGGCTATGTATGCAGGCTTTAGATCGTTATGATGCATACCCTCTTCAGCCTCATCTGCCAGTCTGTTGAAATATGCCTCACGGTCTGCCTTAGCTTCAGCCCGGAAAATACCTCAGCCCGACGTGCAGCCGACTTCTCTAGGATTTCGAGGGTGTTCGAAGTCAGCAAGGGACGCCTATGTGGTGGCTTTACAAATCCGAGCGTCTCTTCAGCAGCAAGTCGGAACGAGTCACGCACTGATGACCATGCCGATTCTATGTCATCTGGTAAATCAGCTAAAGCCTCAAACCTGTTGCTTAGTGCAACGGCGTATGTGGATGCTGTGGTGAGATCATGTCTAAATTTGCCAGAGTCAAACCGGCGAGTGCATTTCAGACATCGTTTGAACTGGGGTTGAACTGCAAACTTGGCCACAGTCAAGAAGTGGTCGGTATTGGCTGCGCCGCGAAAGACACGGTATGAATTGATGCTCCGTATATCTTTTGTAATGATGTGATCAATTTCTTTCTTTGTTCGTTCATCATTAGACATTGAGGACATTGAGGACATTGAGACGCCTGAACCAGGATCCTGAAACAATGAGACCATGTGAGCTGCAAAGGGACAACAGACGCGAGGAGTTATTACTTGGGTTACCTGCACCAAATGGGCCAACAACATCCTCGTAATCAGCCGATCGTTGTTCTGTCACGGCCTTGAAGTCGCCTAACATCAACAGATTGTCATGTGTGGAAACTGATTCAACAACAGAAGCCAGGTCATTATAGAAGGCATCCTTGTCTGCATCCGCAGTATCTTCTGTGGGAGCATAGTCTTCTAGTATTGAGAGATGACCAAGACGGTGGATAAGTCTAGCAGAAAGCAAGCGTAGGCTGCCACGTAACAAGAGCATCATTAAATGGATGACGTCGTAGTACCAGAGCGACACCTTTAGTCCTATCGTGTCCGCCGGACTGGAGGAAAGTAGCATCGTCCACTGTGCTAAGATCACTGTCTTGCAAACGGGCTTCCGTGAAACCAGCAATGGCAATGTTGTACTTTTCTGGCTCCTGGACCAATGCTGTTTGATAACCGGTACCATTCAGAGTGGGAACGTTCCATGACATTGTAGCAACCCGGATACACTGCCGCAGATCGATGTGCGAGCTGTGGGCTCTCCTTGCGACACCGGTGGCAGCAGAATCGTGCGTTGAACGTGTGTTATCGTGGTTTGTAGCGTGCCCCTAATACTTCGCCCTCTTGGGGCAGGGAGGACGGAAAGCGCAATAGAGGACAGCGTCGATGTGTGTCCTCTGCCCCGGGGGCCGCCGTTAAACGACTGTGCGTCTCTTCCGCTGACACCCGTACGATCAAGCTGCTGCCCTTGACCCTACGCTACACTGGCCATTACATGTGATAAATGTACAAAACATTAGTTTATACACTTGTTAACGGCAACATTTAAGGACTTGCATATCCAAAACAGCAAAAATTACAAAAGGCGATATTGCCCGCATCACACTGACTGTATAATAACACCTTTTGTAATTTTTGCTGTTTTCGATATGCAAGTCCTTAAATGTTGCCGTTAACAAGTGTATAAATTAATGTTTTATACATTTATATTTGCTGTTTTATTACTAAAATACTGTTTCCCTACTGGTGTTCAGTTACATAGATATTGCGCCTCAGATATTTTTACAGTTATTGTTAAAATCTGCCATCATTCACTGTAGCGAAGCGCAATGATATCTCGTGTGTACTAAAGT
>Ga0209367_1012576_pt1 | contig 11030 bp, 5 predicted proteins | sample WorMetLIZISLAND2_FD_187412 | JGI IMG/M metagenome (GOLD analysis project Ga0209367, IMG submission 187412) | Marine gutless worms symbiont microbial communities from Max Planck institute for Marine Microbiology, Germany - Olavius geniculatus... ... | reverse complement strand
CTCTGAAATGGGCGTCCCATTAAGGGCTATATTACCACCTTTTTAACATCCAAGTCAAGTCACATGGTACTACGTCCGAGTTCAGTGTGTTCAAGTCCAAGTCCTGATTTAATTCCACTGCCGAACTCCGGTAGGCTTTGTTACCAGGGGCATAACCAGGGGACCATAGAGGTGACCACCCTTCCCAAACTTTGGTTGCAAATGCAAATTTGTGCAGCGAAACTAACTTTTTCAGTATTTTATTTTTTTCATGCCCAAAAAAACATTAGCGGACGGGACTCTGCCCCGGACCCAGCTGTGAGAGCTTTTAGCCTACACCGCTCTGCCAGAACTCCTACAGCTGGTATGGGGCCTCAATAATCTTAACCCACTCTCGGCCTTTGGCCTCGCCTTTTGGCTCTTCGACCCCATTTTAGACCCCATTCCCCTGCAGCTCCAATTTCTGGCTACGCCTATCAGTATTATCGATGGCAGACCTACCGGAGAGTAAAACGACGGCGTTTGTGCTGGAATAAACGTTGCTGGCTTCACAGCGATACGATCCATAATCACTCGACGTAACTGCATCGATACTGAGCCTCGAATCTACGGCACCGATGTCCTCGTGTATGTACCGTGTGACCGAGTACCTACTGCCGGTGACAGGTGCCCCGGCGCCGGCGTGGTGCCAGCTGATGAAGTCCGGATGCCCGGTAAAACGACACGCCAGGTGAGCGGTGTGACCGATGCCGGCTTGGACGTGACGATTCAACGGCAGCGCCAACGGTGCAACTGACACCACCACACAGTCACACACGAGCCTGCTAACACTTCTGACTTCTCTCACCAATTGCAGCAGAATATGGAGAGGAGCTGTTCCACATTCCCATTTAGGGAGGGGTGTGGAGAGGGAGCAGCACTGCTCTTTCGCAGATTTTTTTTTGTTAAATTTTTGGGTCGCGAAAATTTATGCGTCTTTTGTTACATCTACAGACATGAGAGAAATGATGGTTGGATAGACAGACAGACAGAGCGACAAACGAACAAAGCCTCTAATGCGGCCTGTTAGGACGGCCGCATGATAATAAGCGCTAACATGCACTATTTCTAGGCTTAACGGTAACAAAACAACTGAAATAGCCTATGTTTTGCAGATGTTTCAGAAGTAAAGGAAAACTTGACGTTTCTGCATAATATGAGTTGTTGCAGTGTAAAAAAATAAAACGAAATGTTCCACTTTGTTTTGCGCCCCACCCTACATAGGGATGGCTGTTCTAGTTCAGTAGGCCTATGTTTTTTAATGCATGGTTTCAGGCCCGTCGAGAGGGGGAGGCGGTAAGTGAGACGTTTGAGGGCCCGCCGTCGCTTAAAAATATATAATGGGGTGTTTACACGATCCAGCAAACGTCCAGCAAACTTTCAGCAGATGTATGCAAAATACACGTGCTAATGCTGGACGTTTACTGGAAGTTTGCTGGACGTTTGCTGGATCGTGTAAACACTCTATAAAGTACACCATGCAGAATGCGCCATTTTAAAAAGAAAATTTTAAAATTTTCTCCTCAGACGGACCCCCTGGAAATGTTTTTTTGGGCTTCGCTATGGCTCTCGACGTTCCTGCGTGGTTTACAGTACTTAAAATTGTTTGTGTTTGTAAAACAAATTAAATGAAAATGAATGGAGTGAATATGACAGAATGCACATACACTGTACTCTGACGACGGTGTCTTCAGTCAAGACGTGACCCGCCGCGTTGACGACACAAGTGTAGCGACCTTCATCCTCGCGTCTAACCGGGTCAAGGACGAACCACTGACCTTTGACCTTCCTGCGATGACCACGCAGCCACGTGACCCTGACTGGCTCCGCCCCCGGGTAGACACAGGAGAGGGCCAGGCGAGACCCGAGGGACGCGTACCCGGCGGGGCTCTGTACGATACGTAATGAACCCACGTCTGCAATAACAATAACACAAAGGCACAGGATATTCATCCGGCAGCCGTATAAATAGCCGCTAGGCTTATTCATACAGCAGACAAATAAATAACCAGTCCTATACGGTCTTACCAGAGCCGGCTATTTATCCGGTCCCCGTCTTGGCCGCCCTTAGCCCAGTGTTTGAATTGTGAAAAATTATCTGGTGGGTTGAACTTTTCGACGGTCGGAGACCGAACAAAATAGTGATGTAAATCGTATGTATACAGTATATAGCTGACCCCCTTGTACATAACTTGACAGTGTGTTAGAAGGGTTGAGAAAACAGCTGGGGGGTTCAACCCCCTCAACCACCCTCGGCAATTCAAACACTGCCTTAGCCGGTACCACGTAAGTACCGGCTACGGCGTCCCCGCGGCGGTCGGGCAAGCACCCTTCGCCGTCTTTACTGAAGACATCTCATGCCCCAGTCTGGGCAACATCACCTCACACCACATGTAAACTGACTGGTGTCCAGCTGAATGAATCCATGCACACAGCCTCTGAAACTCTGCGCCCAACATCTCTTCGGTGGTAGGTATAATTCTCATCCACATCACTCCCTCTCATATCCGGCGATTGGCAGCAACGTCTCAACTTCTCAGTAAGATCACGTCCTCAACGGTTACTCTGCCCCTGATATCAGACATTGAGTCCCACCCTAAAGTCCGTCTTACATCAAGACGTCCAGTTTGGCTCGAGGAATCACAACAGAAAGAAGTGTCACCATGACAGAAATGGACTGAAGAGTGGGCTGCTTCAGATGTAGTAAACCGCTCATTGATCGTGGACCCTTCCATTGCACCTCCTGGACTCGACCTATACGTGGTCAACGTTGAACCACTTTCGCACTGGCCAGGGTCGACGTGCAGCCAAACTCGTCCGCTGGAATCGGGCTTCAGATCCGCCCTGTTCCTGTGGCGCATCTTCACAAACTATGTCACACATTGTGAACGATTGTCCAGATACTAAATTTCCCGGCGGTCTGTCAGCCTTACATTATTTTGGCTGATGAAAAGGCCATTGCCTGGCTCGGCATGCAGAGCATACGCTAAGAAAAACAATGTGCTCTCAATAATTTTATAATTACAGCAACAACATCATTGTAATTTTAATTCTATGTTCTATAGCTATAGGCAATACGGCGTAGTTTATAGCCCATCATTACTTTGTCACTGAATGGTTTAACTGCAAACGGATCATTGTAAACCTACTTCAATCTGTCACTTGTGCTGCAATATTATTAAATTCGGTAAAACTGAATTGATTTGAAATTTCTGTCACATGAGGCCTAGATAGACAGAAAAAAAGTTACCTGGAGGGCTGTGCAGAGAGAATGATAGAACGGACGAATGTTGACTAGCACCATACTGGTTGACGGCGACAACGAAGACGTAGTACGTAGTCGCAGGAACAAGTCCTTCTAACGTGTACGGACTATGCACGTCCTGTACAATGCACCACTGGTGAGTGGAATTGTAACAACCTACCGGTAGCGGCAGATCCAGAACTTAAGAATAGGGGGCAGAAGGGTAGGGGTGAGGTCTGGCCGGAAAAAAATGTTAAAATTTTAAGCAAAAAGGGTGCATTTGTAGGCAAAATTTTGTCACCGTTTTAAAGATGCATCCAGTCAACAGGGGGAGGGGGGCGGGTGGCCGCCACTGAATCCGACACTGCCTACCGGTGATAACAAGAAATTTGAGCTAAGGCTCACGAGACGCGCGAAAGCCTACAGCAGTTCCTGTTCGCAAAGTGTCAGTCTATCTCCAGCCATTTCGTCGCAGTTCATTCTTGGATTGTGCGCTGCAACCGAATATCGCAAAAAAATCAATAAAAACCCCTTTGAACGTTCAGGGTCTTTCAAAGTCATCGATGTTGATACGACTGAAAAGCTCGTCACTAGTGCTTGTGATAGGCAGCCGGCCCATAGGCATGGGCAACCGTTTTCACGACAGACTGGCCAACAACGGTAAAATAACGACTTTTACTGGGGTACCGCTTTTTGATGCCCTCGTGCGCAGGTTTTTTTTTAAATTTAGAAAATCGAGACTTGGACCGCCAAAATCATGTTCAATGCTGAATATTTCATATGCAGCTTGCCCATGTCTATCTCAAATGGTTTTGGCGCAATTCGCTCTTGAAATGTGTCTCGCAGCCCGAAATCGCCAAAAAATCCATAAACCCCCTATTTTAGCGTTCAAAGTCATTCAAGGTCATTAAATTCGGTGGCAATCGAGAGCCAGTGTACGACTTCCTGTTAGTGATTAATAGTAACCTAAACCCTATCTCGCACCGTTATTGAGATAGGAGCCTAGGGCGACTTATTGGCTAAAAATCGAAATTTTTACCACCACCCCTCTCATTTAGCGCCCTCGTTCGGGGTGATCCCTTCGAATTTATGGAAAAGCTTTACGGTTCCTGAACCTAGAGCTTTTCAGGCAACCGACGGTGAAGATGGTTTTCACCGTTTTTGGCTGATCCACCCGTGTGACAGACAGACGGACGGACAGACAGACAGTCAGAATTGCGATGGCTAAGACGCGCTAAAAGCAGTAGCTGCTTTCGCGCGTAAAAACTGATAACACACCTTACACGTGTAACGCATTATGGACGTCAAGCGAACACTTACTCTCTTTCCCCTAAATTTTTGGTTGGTGGAAAATTGTCAGAAAGAATTTCCTCTTGTCGTAAAGTTCTCTTCCAAAACTGCAAAATTAAAAAAATTCAAAGCCAAGCTTGAAACTTGGAACACCCATAATCTCCCCTATCGGAAATTTGCAGTGTTTGTCGAAAAACTGCAACATGCTGCCCCGTCCACTTTTTAACCAACGATGCAGCTGGACCCTGAACTTAACGCATTTTGTATGTAGCCACTTATATTAGCTCCTTACACTGTTATACACTGGCAATTATCAACTACAATAAGGTTCACACGCCGCAAGTGCAAAACGACTGCAATTATTACTAACAATAAAGTTGTAGTATTGCACTCGTGTGAATTCGGTATTATCGCCAGTAGGCCTAATACGTAGGGACCAACTTAATTCACGATTTCACGGCCGTGACATTTTCCGTGAAATTGACCTCCTTCCGTGAAAAACGCTGATTTCCGTGAAATCCGTGATTTTTCGTGAATTTTAGCGCTTTTAGTTTAATTTATGACAATTTCAGAGTTTTATCAGCAGCTTTTGTACGGATGTTGCTGTTTGCCACGTGTTAAAAATTCTGCCGTGAAATCATGCATTTTTTTCCCGTGAATTCGGTTGGTCCCTACTAATACGGCGTCTCGACTTGATAAAACAGAGCAAGAATGAAACCCAGTGAATAGGCCTACATCACGCTATATACATATAGGCCACTAGGCCTATTCAATTCGTACCTCGATGTATGCTCCCTCAGAAGATAAACTGTTGTAATGTATCCGGTACTCCAGCTGGGAATCGTCGATGTGTGGCTCTGATGACCAGGAAAATGTGGCGGAGCTTAAACCCGTATCGACCAACTCAAAATTCTCTGGCGAGTTAGGCAGACGACCTACAACCACACAGACATTCATACATAATGTGAAGTTGTTAACTTCAGGCGCTGTGCAGACAACAGCAACATTCGCGGTGGACATTTGCTAGAGTTCTGCAAGTAAGTCAGTAAGTAAGTAAGTAAGTAAATAGATTTATAAAGTGCACAATGTCGGCGAGAAACTTATCGAATCTGAGGCGCTGTGGTAAGGCGGGGCATATACAGAAATGGCTAAAGATTAAAAAAAATACTTTGCGTTGGCGACAAAAGGTAACTATTGAACAAATATTGCGAATGTCAAAAGGGAATTCCAAATAGTAGCGGCAGCTACAAAAAAACTTCTAGAACCAAAGTGCTTGAAATCCTTGCAAACGGTATATAGATTTTTATGCGATCTAGTATCCACAAAAATGTATATTATTTCGCTGCATCGGCTACGGAAACTGACTTTTTACTCCTGGCGCGCTAACGTAGCGAAGAGGAGTGTCATGACACGAGTATATTGAAGACCGACTGGCGACCGACCTCGCATCCAGGAATTATGCACGAATACGGCCATATCTCAGCAGCGAGTCATGTTGGTTCAAATCCTATTTTGCAATTTTTGCAATTGGGGAAAAAGCATATTGCCTCTTTTCTCTGCATTGTTTAGACCTATAGCCTATATACCTATATTGGGCAGTGATCGCAAGCCATGTAGGCCTATAGCGAAAGAAATAAGACGGCAAGTGCCAACTTAATTGGAGTTAGGAAGGAACACTGAAACGGGTAAAATAATGCAATGCGTATAGATGCATGCATGTACATTATATTGGTCGCAGTCTGAAACATTTCTTGCTCGGCTAAGCCTCGCTTCCAGTAAGCAACAATTAACTGAACTTAGGCTACAGTAACTGTTTTCTTATCGGTATTATTTTTGCCATATTTCGATTGTTTTACCATTATATTTTAAAACCGATTACTGACCAACAAACAATTTTGGTTTTGGAGCAAATGATAACACTGTTTTACGCGATCGAAACACGGTCCAGTAATTAGCCTGTACAGTGTACTTTGTTCTCCAGACATCAGGTTAGCCATATAGCACGGCAGCGACTGGTGAGCATTGTTTCTATGCCGTTCTTGGCGCAACAAATGACGACAATGACGGTTATTATTAGAAGTAACTGCAATCTTGTTCCGCTGCAAACTGCGAGTGAGAAACTGGCTGCTTTGATCTATAATGACTGACAGTGAAATGTGCGCGGCGCGTGGGGTGGTCCGTCTGGCGTGTAACAAGCCGTTAAAACAACACGCTGCCTGGCGCTGCTGTAAAAGTAGAAAGACTGTTTAGAAGAAGAATGAACAGACGGACAGACGGACGGACGAAAGACGGGCTGCGGCAGCTGACAGCTAGGGAGAGAGATAGAGAGATGGAATGGGGGCGTTGACTGGAGCCAAGCGGAGTTCATCGCCAACCTGCTTCCAGACATGTTAAAGGCTTACTAATTACCAACAGTCGCACCCGCCTGCAGTAAATCCGTCCATCCACGACATCCTTCTAGGCTACTCTATGCGTACACTTCGTGGTAGATTTCACCGACACCTGAATCAAAACGACACGGTACTGGAAGCACATGCAATTTGATCGATATAGGGCCTAGACTAAAAGCTATCGCACAGACAAATAGTTACTAATTGTTTATTTGCTTATTTAAAAAATACACTGTGTCTCAAAAAAAAATCCCCGACATTTTTGACTGTAACTTAAAAATCAATCATCAGATTTTGATAATTTTCGGTAAAAATATTTCTGACAAAACTTGCCATCAAATGACTGTTTAGTTTCCCACCTCACCCAATGTATGCTTCTGCACTACCCAGAGAAAGCAGATCAAGCGAAATATGTGTTGAAATAAACAGAAAACCTGATAAAACATCCCCGACATTATCGATTGTAACTTGAAAAAAGATCAGCAGATTTTAATAATTTTTGGCAAAAATATTTCTGACACAACTGGATATTAAATAAGTGTTTAGTTTCCGCCTCATCCAACGTCTGTTTTTGCACTACCTGGGGAAAGCAGACCAAGAACATAATACGTGTTAAAATGAATTGAAAACGTCAATAAATTCCATCTATCCTAATCTGTGGGCCCCAACAGCCGGTCTATTACAAGGTTTGACTGTCATGTAACAAAGTGTCTACCAGATGAAGTTTAGGAATGTTTGAAGATTCAAGAAGCGACTGGTACAGCATGCATTGGTCTGGAGCAGAATTTTATCGATACTGCTGTCAATCAATGAAGAAAGCGACTCCTTGCTGTGTTCGCATAGTGGGCAAACAGTTCAAGCAATTTTACTGCAAGCAATTGAAAAATGGACAACTGGATAAAATGTCAGCCACAGTGTTAGAAATGTGAACAAAATGTGTTTTTACGCGTTATGTTAATTAAGCAATCATATTGCATTGGATAAAAAAGTGATATTTCGCTGGTTGTGTTTTCCCCATGTAATGCAAAAACAAATGCTGAGCTAGGTGAAAAACTTGATGGCAAGTTGTGTCAGAAATATTCTTACCAAAAATTATCAAAATCTGATAATTGGTTTTCAAGTTACAGTCAAAAATGTCGGGGATGTTTTTGAGACACAGTGTATTAATATATTTCCAGGCTGGGAAGGTAACTGTACATGTAGGTCTGTCGTCGCACTGGCCATGCGTCGTGGACTTAAGTGGTCTCTCTCCACCTACGGGCTCAACGGCCAAAAAGTCTAAAAGTGAATTTACATTTGTCGAAGTTATTCAGGAAAAAATGCAGACTCTTTTTCCGGACACGGTGTAGTATAATGTCTTAATTGATAGATTAGGGACGTGCAACGGACACCCCGGTTCATCCACTTGAAACGTTTTTCCTAACTCTCTCAAACGCAGCTCTTGCTTGCTGTCTAACATTACCATCTTGAACTACGAGTACGTCTTAAATCCAAAGACGCACAACAAATATTCACGAATATAAAAAACGTGCGTCATATTCACGAATATGTACACATACAAATTTACAAATACTGGATCGATGGCAAGTTGCTAGTACACCTCACCAATCAGTCACAGCCCGTGCCTACAGACTGCTGGCTACAAGAAGGGTCAAGTTTAGGCGGATGAGGCGTATAATTATGGGGCAGCCCTGTGCCCGCCCCCACTCACTGATCTCCCCTCCCCACACCGCCCAGAAACACGAACACACATAAGAAACATCTGTACAGCAGAGGTGTGCTGGAATTCCTGGAAGAAAATAATCCGCTCCGCTCTCATTCTATGATTCTAGACGTACGAATCCCAATAGGAAAAAAAGAATCCTTTACGAACAGCTTAGATGCACCTTCATTCATTAAAAGTATGGTAGCAAATTAAATATAGAAAACTTAAGCAAAACTTCCTTAAAGTTTTTGTTGTCGCGTAATCGGATAACACAACAGATCCTTATGGACATCAAAAAATAATAAATTTGCTTCATTTGCGAACTTGCGTGGCCGTAATCTGTTCTGCTGTATAGCCTTATCCGAAAGTCTAGCTGCATATTTTTAATAAGTTGAAAATTCAATTAGTTAGTTTCCACACTGTCACACACTAAATAGAATGCTGTCTTAAACTGAAAACGCGAGCGGATCAAACTCTGGACATACGCATACGCACAAGTTTGTTGTATGTAAAGGCATCCCAACTGTTTCGCGGAGTATGGGCCTAGAACTACACCACGCCACTCGGCACGAGCAGTAACGGTTCATTTATCTTCTGTTAGTAGTTTCTGTATAAAGCACTTTCCCCTCTTCCCCTGCACGCCCCCACTCAGCGGGGGGTCAGTCTCTCCCATCACGGCGTGTGATCCTAGAACAGCTGTTTCAGCAACCGGCGCCCGCATTCGTCCGAGGCACGTCAACCGAGATGCTACACTAAGTGTTGTATGTCTATATTTCGTTCGGAAATAGACGCAAGGAGTCCATTTTTTGAAAATCCCTATTCCCATACTCAGTGGCAAAAAAACCAACACAAAATAATTAGACAAGTATTGCTATCTAGCAGATAAAAATCTAGCGAAACAATTAGTATTCGAGAATAACCAAAAACCGATTGGTCTGCAGTATCTAGTTGGATTGAAAACTTTTGCTCACTACTGAGTTTTTTCTGGTTTTTTTTATACAATTTTCTTCACTCAACTCAACCCACGTACGTGTATATCACATCTTTATTTTGCCAGGAAGGCAGTCTGCATCAAATACTGTCCGATTTTAGAAATCCCTCCAGTTGTACAATTCTTATTAGATTCAAGTAAAGGAATTTTTTATTCTTTCCCAACATGCATCGAAAGCGTCTCCTTTTCCCCCTCCAATAGCTTTACAGCTATAGTTCTGTTATAGCCAGACGTTAAGCGCCCGTCCACAACTTTATGCAAGCCTGAGACTCGTGCGATGTCTACACGTCATCATTCACACCTGCTAATTAAGACTATCACTGCAACACGTGGACACCTGTATATGTATGTATACAGTCACGGGCAGGTGTGGGCTAGCGTTCATAAGCACCGCGATGATAGGTTTATGATATGTGCTCCACTGCTCGTCTTATCACGTTCTCAGTACGGCCACACGTGACTCTACGAAATAGGCCTATACGCATGTACAAGCACATGCCGCATGGTCAACAATACAGAGCTGTTTCTGAGGCAGATTTAAAATGCAGGAGTCCATAACATGCATTAGTGTCATTCGCTCTTCTTTGCACAATAATACCGTTATGTCCTATTTGGCGACAAATCTGTTTATAGTTTTGCCCTTAATTCTTATATAGCATAATACATACTTTATTTTTCGTTTTAGGCGAAATAGCTGAAACCATCAGCGTCGACGGATGGGCCTATTGCGATAGATAATGTTGTGGATTTTAGGCTTTACGATTGAAACGATGCGGTATGCAAATGATGAGCGAAAAAACGACGAATAAAAATAAATATTACGGATCGCTGAAAAATATAAACTTGAACATTTTGCGGCTCGGCTTATGCGGCTTTGGCTTCGGCTGCCAGGTATAGATAGGCCTATAGTCCACGCAGAGCACTGTGTTGCTTTGTTAGGCCTACACTCCAGAGCGTGATGAAACGTGTATACATACATTGAATTGTAGCATTGTGTACGAACACGAGCCACGTAGGCCCCCTATATACTATACACGAAATCACCGACACAAATGATACCATTAACCGTTATTATTAAGTCGACGGCTCGGGGCGTCAATGGCCTCATGACAAATTAGAGATGTTTGCAAGCGGACAAAGGAAATAGACCTACCGTGGTATGTAACACGGTATTTCATCATTTGCCGGCGTTTGACAATTCGTGGCCTTGTCACGTTCTGCGTTACAGAAAGCAGTTTTAATGTAACAAAATAAAAAAACTAGAAATTTGGGGCAAAGCCCAACGTGAGTCCGCCCGGCGCCCTAAGTCCGATTGGGGGAAATTAGGGAGGGGGAAATTTCCCCGGCATCAAAGTCACGTGGCCCGAACTCAAATGCATTGGCATACGCCGA
>Ga0209367_1012574_pt1 | contig 11034 bp, 10 predicted proteins | sample WorMetLIZISLAND2_FD_187412 | JGI IMG/M metagenome (GOLD analysis project Ga0209367, IMG submission 187412) | Marine gutless worms symbiont microbial communities from Max Planck institute for Marine Microbiology, Germany - Olavius geniculatus... ... | reverse complement strand
AGCGCAAAAGAGCGGATAATCACTCTGAATTTGGCTTCCGAAAGGTGTGAACGCCTGAAATACCTGTTTTTCCCTTGCATAACATAACCTTAGCATGCTCTCGCAGTGGCTAAAGTTATCTAGACCCTATTTTTATATTGTCTGTACTTTTCGTTTTTTACAATTATCTGACAGCAACGTCTATCTTATCTGATATTTCTGGAGAGCAAAAAATGCCAAATTATAAGCTGATTGTAATGCTTGCATTTTCCTTTCCGGTGTACATTACAGCCGGGTGTTTAAAGCAATTCATCCGCACCATTGGCCTGGCCCGTGCCGAGGTGAAGATCGGGTTGATGAACCTGACTTATAACCTGATGTGTTACCTCCAGCTCACGAAAGGCAGGACCGGTGTGCCCGCTCTCGTCTGATCGGGCTAACCGCAGGCCGAACCGGCCGTTTGACAACATGAATTGCTGAGAATTTCCCCCCTTTTTGTCCCAACCTGACACAAATGCGTAAGTATTTCATCAACTACTCGTGAAACGTGCCGAAAAACTGGATTTTTCAAGGTTCCCCCTGTTGGTCCGAGGCGAGGTCTCATCAGGATCGCGGCTTGTCGGGGGGCCTGACCTGCCTGAGGCGCGCTGCCTGATCCTCGTATGCACGGGCGAAGGCGTCTCTGAACAGGTTCATGAAATCGTCGGCTGCATCCGCCGCGATCGCTTGGTAGGTTTCGGTGAAAAGGTCCCAACACCTCGCCTTCCGGGCCATTGGCATCAGGTTGTCGATGAAGGAACGGCCACGAAACCGATGCTCCAGTTCCGTCGGATCCATGCGTTTCGACAGCGCATGGAGTGCCGCGCGAAGACCGGCGACAAGTGCCATCTCATGGCACTGGATGTCGTCGAAGGCCTCACGGGCCGCTTCCAGGGGCGGCAGATAACCAGGGCGCGGGTGAAACAGCAAGTGAGTGAGGGCGTCTTGCGGGTCGATCGAGAACTTGAAGGGATTGTTCTCCATCGGCCGGATCTGGGTCATCTCCAGGCGCAGCTCGTTCTTGACACTGGTCCGGCCCATCAGGACCCGCATCAGTCCCTCGGTCATTACCCGCAGGAGCTGCCCCGTTGTCCGCATGAGCTCGACTTGAACCTGCCGGTCGGCCGGCAATTCTCCGGCGTCCAACCCCGCGAAAAAGGCCCGCGGTGCGTCTGTCTCGCCGTCCACGGTGGGAGTCGGTCGTCTCTTTTGCATCCTTTCACTCGCGGGAGGGGTTGGCGCCGGTTGTCCCTCGCGGGGGGCCGGATTCGGAGCGGTCGGGGCAAGCGGAGACTGGGGGCCACCCCTGCGGGAAGCCGGGTCCGGCACGATTGGAGCAGGCGGAGACTCGGGGGTACTGCTGCGGGAAGCCGGGTCCGGCAAGGTCGGGGCAGGAGGAGACTCGGAGGCCCCGGTCGGTAAGTCCTGCGCTCCGGGCCGTGGGGGTGATGCATCCGCCCAGATGTCATAGTCCTCCGGAATGGTTTCGGGCGGATTATAGGAGGCGTTCCAGTCGGGGGTATGGTCCGGCTCCGTTGCCGCGGCCGGGGTCTTGGGGGGCTCGCTCTCAAGTATCCGGGGCCCTTCCTCCGGGGGCGCCGCCGTCAGCCAGTGGTCAGGCTCCGCGGATGCTTTCCGCTCCGCTGCCTGGGGAGGAAAGGGGTCGGTTTCCGCCGTTGTCCCTCCCACCAGATCCATGATATCGGGCACAGCACCACCGGACGGGGTCCGCGCATAGGACTCGAACTCGGGCCTGCCGCCGGCCAAGGGGGCGACCGGCGCAACGGATTGCGGTTGGGGGACCTCGAGGGAGACACGGATCTCGTAGGCACCGATGCTCAGCTCGTCGCCGTCATGCAGCTCGACCTCCTGACCCTCGGAGAGCCGTTCCGCGGCACTGTTGACAAAGGTCCCGTTCGTGCTGGTATCCGTGAGAAAGAAAGCGCCATCGCGAAAACCGATGCGGGCGTGCTGTCGTCCCACGTAGCGATCGGGGTCCGCAAGTACCAACGCGTTATCGGGGCTGCGCCCGATGGTCCCGCCGGCGGTGCCGATCCTCACGGTCAGCGCCGGCTCTGCAGGGCGATCTTGATAGCGGACGACAGTCAGAATCAGTTCTATGGGAAGAAGTATACCCGTTGCGCACCAACACACTGCTATCGGCGATGGTTACATTTACAAAGTCAGGTCACCTGTCTGCCCCGCCTGCGGCAGGCCGAACCTCTCCGGGTAGTCCGCGCGCAGAAAATATAGGCCCTGGGGTGGCGCGGTGACCCCACCGCGCCTGCGATCACGGACCCGCAACAGCTCGCGGACCCAGGACACCGGCCGGTCGCCGTGCCCGATGGCCATGAGGACCCCGGCGATGTTGCGCACCATATGGTGCAGAAAGCCATCCGCCCCGATGCGCAGCTCGAGGACCTCCCCCTGCCGTTCCAGACCAACATAATGCACGCGCCGCACCGGGCTCCCGGCCTGGCAACCGAGGGCGCGAAAGCTGGAGAAATCGTGCTCGCCGACCAGATCCAACCCGGCGCGATGCATCGCATCCGGGTCGAGCGCCCGGTGCACCCAGACCGCCCGGTCGCGCAGCAGGGACGAGCGCGTCGGTCGTGACAGGATGCGATAGAGATAATGCCGGGCGGTGGCGCGGAAACGGGCGTGAAACTCCGCGGCCACCGGGCGGGTCCAGCGTACATTGACATCCGGCGGCAGATTGACGTTGGTACCCAACACCCAGGACCGCTCGCTCCGCTCCGCCCCGGTATCGAAGTGAATGACCTGCTCGATGGCATGGACCCCGGCATCGGTGCGTCCGGCACAATGGACCCGGACCGGGTGATCGGCAATCCTGCCGATGGCCTGCTCCAACTGTCCCTGGACCGTGCGTTGGTTATCCTGTACCTGCCAACCGTGAAACGCGCTGCCGTCGTACTCGACTCCCATGGCAATGCGAATTACTGCATCGGTCGGCATCGTTGCTGCCACTTATTAAAAATCCCGTGTGACGCTATAACCTACGGGCTTGCCCCGCACCTATCGCCGAGAGATCCAGCGATACCAAGGTGTGCCCAAGCGATAGATGCAGGGCTACCGGTCCCACGGCTAGGCTGCATTGATCTGACCGACACCCCGGTGACTTCCCCAAGCTCAGATGATCTGGGCCGCCGCCAGCCAATCCTCCTGGGCCTCGTCCCGACGGATCGGGTCGGCAGCGGCCTCTCCGTAGAGCCAGGCGTCGCGTTTCAGGTCTTCCGGGTCGTCCTCGGCGATCCGGAGCTGGGGGAGGTCTTGTCCGCCGAGCGACCGGATGATCGGGTCGTACTGGGGAAACTCCCGCGTCAGGGGCGTCCAGTCCACGGCCACGCCGGACCTTTGCCGGCTGCGCAGGGCGTGGATTCGGGTCACGGCCTCGTAGGTGTCGCGGCCTCCCCACCAGTCCGCCGCCGCGTCCCAGCCGTCCTTTGCCGCAATCCACAGGCCCTGCTCGGCGTCCCGCTCGGGACCGGCAGGCAGCCGCCGGATGGCCCGGTCCGCCCGCGCCAGCTCGCCGGCGTGCCGAAACAGGGTGCTCTCGCCCAGGGCCGGGGCATGGACCAATCCACTACCGGCAATGTCGAACAGAGCGGCCAAATCACCTGCCGGTCCCGCGGTGGGCTCCCGGCGGTCAAGCTCCGGCAGGCGGCCTGCTTTGGCCAGACTGAGCCGTTCGGCCAACTGGTCCACCTTAGGATCATGTCGACCGGGCCGCGCAGCGATCCGTCGTGCCACTTCGAGTTGGCGCTCCGCCTCCGCGAGTGCTCCGGCCTCGATCAGAGCATCCGTGTAGTCGCTGAGCAGCGGGAGGTCGTCGGGATGGTCCCAGACCCCGGCACGCAACACCGGCAGGGCCGCGTCCGGCCCTTGGAGCTCGAGCAGGGCGTGGCCGTAGCCCGAGGCCGCGACCGGATTGAGCGGAAAGCGCCGTGCCGCCTCGGCATAGGTGATCAGGGCTACGTCGTCTTCGCCATGGCGCAGCAGGGCCTGGCCGAGCTAGCTGTGAGCGAACGGATCGTGTGGAAAACGCCGACGGGCGTGCCAGAAGACCGCCCGCGCCCGCGTCCAGTCGCCGACCGCATCCAGCGCCAGGCCCAGGGCCGCCCAGTTGGTGGCGTTGGACGGCTCCGACCGCAGAGACTCATGGGCCAGGTCACGGGCCAGACCAGGGTCGAGCCCGCGTGCCACGTTGGACAGACGATTGAAGCAGCGGGCCAGGTAGTAGCCGTCACCGGTACGCTCGTAGTATTGGCGATGACCCTTGACCAGACTATCCAAGGGGCCACGGGCCTTATCCAGGCCCTCACGGTGAATCCGATTCACGACCGCAGTGAGCTCCGCCGGCAGTGGCGAGTGCTCGACGACCTGACCACTCCCTTGCCTGGGCTCCTTGAAGGCCGTCGGCACCGCTGTCTCCAGCCAGGCGCGGACATCTTCATTCAGACCGCGGCCCCGGTCGCTGAGCCGCTGGTTGAGTGCCTTGCGCAGCTGCCGGCCGAGGGCGGCAGGGGTCAGGGATTGCAGGGCGCAGAGATACGCGATCTCGTCGTGCAGGGCATCGGGACCTTCTCCCCGGCGGGCCAGGCCCTCGGCGAAGCGGATCAGGCCGCCGAACAGGGCTGGTGCCGGGGCGGGGCGGCTGGGATCGGCGGGCGGCAGTAGGCGCAGGCCGGCCAGGGCCACGCGGCCATGGTCCAGGGGGGTCTGGCCCTCGAGGCGGGACAAGCGCAGCCAGAAGGACTCGAGCGCCCGGTCCGGCTGGGTCGTGGCCAGGGTCGCGAGCAGGGCATCCTGCGGGGTGGCCGGGCCACCGACCTGCAGGGCCGCCAGCCAGCGGTAATCGGCGGGCGCGTGCTCCCCCAGCCAGTGACGGCACGCGGACAGGCCGAGCAGATCGACCGCCCGCAGGGCCTCGGCCAGGGCCTCCGCGTAGCGCCGGGTGCGCAGACCCGGCATCTCGACCTTACCCCAACGCGCTTCGAGCCAGCGCAGCAGGATCTTATCGAGAGTCCCTTCAGGATGGGCGAGGAGCTGTCCCAGCGCGACCGAGGGCGGCAGGGTGTTGCAGGCGCCCAGGTGTGCCCGTCCCGTCAATGCGCCGTCCAGCGCCTCCAGGGGTTTTTCGCGGAAGCGCGCCAGCCAGCGACCGGCGGCGTCTTTCGGGGCAGCTATGCTCGTGGTGCTCATAACGGAACCCCCTCCCCGAATGTCTCGTGCTCCGCCCAGAGGCGAATCCATTCCAGGTGACAACGGCGCCGTTCCGACAAGGCCGGATCGGTGGCCACGGGCCGGTCGATATAGCCCACGGCCCAGCAGTGTTGGGGCCGATAGTCGAAACAGGGATGCAGAAACTCCGTGCCCATGAAATCGCAGTAATTGTTGATGTCGAGCCCCTTGCTCAGGTTCAGGGTGCGGCCGACGGGATAGTGCTCGCCGGCCATCTTCGGGTTCGGGGGTGCTCAGCGTCGCCGATCAGATTGACCTGTCCGTCGAGGAAATCCTTGTGGAATCCGCGCCACTTGTGGAATCCGTGCCGATCGTCGAGTGAGGAGAGGGGGTTAGCCCCGAAGTAACTGCTGTAGCTATCCTGCATCTCCGGGGACAACCGCTCTTCCATGCGGAAATTGCCTGCGATGGCCCGCTCATCGGCGGGTGCCCCGGCGACCAATCGGTCGTTCACGAAATCCGTTAATTGAGGGTGCATCAAATAGCGTTCATGCATTCACTGTAGGGCACCTTGAAAAATACAGTTTTCGCAAATTCGGGGCTTGAATAATCAATGGGTTAGAGTCGGCTGGGTGGCGAAAATACCTATTTTTCAAGGTGCCCTGTAAACTACGAATGATAACAGATTTTTAGACGCCGCTTAGTAGCCCGCCAGCCGATGCCGCAGATAGTCGAGAACCCCCCGTCGAAGATGGAAGACATTCGGCGCCGTCTTGTCCGGCGTCGCGCAGTTGTTGCCGGAAAAAGCGACCATTGCATACTTTATATCCGATTGCATTTCGGGGTCCGGAATTTCCCCGATGTCGATCCTGGCGCTGTATTGGATAGCGCCGATTTCAATAGACTCCGCATAGGCATGCCGTAATATCGACTTGATACGGAGAATCGCCGGTCCGTCCGATGCATGAGGAGTCAGGTCGATATCAAGCACCTTGGTAAAGCGCTCGTCTGTATTGTCCCACCCCGAACCCTCGATGAACTCCCGCACCTTCGAGCCCACGCTCTTGGCACCGATCAAGCCGCTGAACAAGACCAACAGATCGATAATCGTCGCGATGGCCAACGAGAACAACGCGAGCTTCTCGCCGGAGAGTAAGGCATTGGAGGTCTTGGCGAAGGGCGAGGCCTGGTCGTTTTCTTCGCGCTTCAAACGATCGAGCTCACGGCGCAAACCGCGAATCTTGTCGTTCGGCAATTTCGAGAGATTCATGCAATTGCGGGCATACGCGAGGGAGTCATCGAAACTCAGCTCGGTCACCGTACGCGCCTCCTCGCCGCCGGCAACACACTTGCGCTGAAGCGTCGCCAGGGCACTGGCCGAGTCACTGATCGGATTTATCAGTGCGGACATAGCACCGCGATCACAGGACAACCTCTCCACGGTGGGCCCGAGGTCGGGAATCTTCCTCATCTCCTCGAGCAGATCCGCACACAGATTCGCCGCGCGGTCGAAGGGCCGGAGATCGAACGCCTTACTGAACTCGTTCAGATAATTACGCAGGGTTTGTGTGCTCTCGACCGGATTGAAGGTTTCCTGCCGTCCGAAACGCTCGAGCTCCGCGTGGGCACGCCGCGCTTCTTCCACGGTGGCTGCGATCCGGGTGTCGATGGTCGCCTGGAGGGCTGTATCCTTGTCGATCTGATCCCGAACGGCACGGCGCCGCTCATCGAGATTTTTCAGCTCCCCTTGCTTTAGCTGGAGTTGACGCTCGATACCATCGTGTTTCGCAACCAGAATTTCATGTTCATCGCGCAATTTGCGCCAAACCGGTCCCTCTCCCCTCGGACGCCCCTGTGTCGGGTCGCCACCGCCGGCCTCCGCATCCATCTCGGCCTGCTTTGTAATAACCTCGACTTTGGTCTCCGAAAGGGTCTGCCGCAAGCGACCGAGCTCCTTCCGAAGCGGCGGTCTTTCCTGATCCAGGCGCTCCCGTTCCTGTTTCGCCGCGGCAATGTCCCGGCTGAGGGTACCCTTCTTCGACGCCGTCTCCTGGGCGATTCGCTCGGCCTTGGCGACCTGCTCACGACGCTCCCTGATACGCTTGCTGAAGGTAGCGCTCAGCCGATCCTCCGCACCCGCGGTGGCTTCGGCAACGTACAGCACATCCCCTTGCCAGGTTTTGTATCCCGGCGTGTCGATCAGCTCCTCGACAAGCTCCCTGCGCCGCTCTTTGGCCATGAGCTCGAGGTCCGTGATGGTTTCCTCGACCGCATTGTGCACGCGGGTCATCCGCGTCCGCTCCTGTAGCCCCGGGTCGAATATGAAGTTGAACAGGCTGGAGAACGAAAAGAAGACGGACGCCGTAAAGCAGACGACGAAGACAGCCATGTCCAACCAGGCAATCCGTTCCTTTCCGGCAAACATGAATCCCAGCCGCCAGGAGGTGACGAACAGCAGGGCCTGAATTGCGAAGGTAACGAAGGCGGAGAAAACCGGGATCGGCATGAAATCCAGCATGCCGTCGAAGGTCGTGTAGAAAGAGACGATGGACAGCAGGATGCTGCCCAGGAACAGCATCATCAAATAGGGGGCTTGCAACATCCGGCGCGCATATTCGCCCCAGGCGGATCCGATCATCCGAGCTGTTTTGCGCTGCGGTCGAGGCGTCATGCTGATTCGGGCGGGTTCGGTAGCCCTGGACAGGAAGCCAGGGCAATCGAATGATAATTTTATAGAAAGCAATCGGTTACAGCGATAGATTGGGCACGGACCAGCGGCGCGCCGGAGCGACCTGAGCGCCGGTATCTTGCCGGCAACCATATGCCGCCAGGATGGCGGCGCTCCGGCTGGGCCCGATCTCTACCCGACTCGCCTCCATGCTAACAGACTGTTTTAGCCGGGTATATTATTCGATGGCCCTGGGCAGAAAGCGGAGCTCCGAACGCTATTATAAGGACCTGTGGTATCGTGACCAGCCTCCGCGGGTAGATGCACAACGCCATCCATTAGGTTTCACGTCGCTCGGAGACAGCTCATGGCCTTCCTCAGACTCAAGCTCCACTGGCAGATCCTGATCGCACTCGCGCTGGCCGTGGTCGCCGGCCTGCTGACTGGCACCGAGGGGGGGCTGTTCGGCGTCACCTTCTACTCGATGTTCGACTTCGTGGGCACTCTCTTCCTCAATGCCCTCAAGATGCTGATCGTCCCCCTGATCGTCTCCTCCATCATCGTCGGCATCGCCGGCATCGGCGGCTCCCAGAACCTCGGCAGGCTCGGCGGCAAGACCCTGCTCTACTATATGAGTACCAGCCTGTTGGCGATCCTGGTGGGGCTCATGGTGGTCAACGCCGTCGCCCCGGGCATCGTCGACGGTCAGCCGGCCAAGGATCTCATCGGCTTCACTACCGACGTCAGCACCTTCGAGGACAAGGTAGCCGGCAGGGGGACCGGTGATGTTGTCGAGGTCTTCCTGCGCATGGTCCCGACCAACATCGTGGCGGCCGCCGCCGCGGGCCAGATGCTGGGCCTGATCTTCTTCAGTCTACTCTACGGTTTCTTCATGACCCGCATCGCCGCGGGCTATGCCGAGGTTCAGTACAATTTCTGGCAGGGCGTGTTCGAAGTCATGCTCAAGATTACCGACCTGATCATGCGCTTTGCGCCCTTGGGGGTGTTCGCCCTGGTCGCCAAGGTGGTGGCTAGTACCGGCTTCGACGCCTTCGTGCCGCTCGCGACCTTCTTCTTCAGCGTCGTGTCGGCCCTGGCGATTCACTTTCTGGTCACCTTGCCCCTGTTGCTCTATTTCGTCGGTGGGGTCAACCCCATCCGGCACTTCAAGGCCATGGGCTCGGCCCTGCTCACCGCCTTCTCCACCGCCTCCTCCTCGGCGACCCTCCCCATCACCATGGAGTGCGTGGAGAAGAACGCCGGGGTGTCCAACCGCACTACCAGCTTCGTCCTCCCCTTGGGAGCCACGGTCAATATGGACGGCACCGCCCTCTACGAGTGCGTGGCCGCCATGTTCATCGCCCAGGCCTACGGGCTGGAGCTCACTTTCGCCAGCCAGTTCACGATCGTGCTCATCGCCCTCTTGACATCCATCGGCGTGGCCGGAATTCCGGCCGCCAGCCTGGTCGCCATCTCCATCATCCTCGCCGCCATGGGATTGCCCGTGGAGGGCATCGGACTGATCCTGGCCGTAGACCGCGTCCTGGATATGATGCGCACGGCCACCAATGTCTGGAGCGATTCCGCCGGGGCGGTCATCATCGGCAAGCTGGAGGGGGAACAGGGCATCCTAGCGGGACAATCTCAGAGCGAGCGCTTATAAACCGCCGGGGTGGTGGAGTGGCTGAGAGACTGTTTAAAAAAAGGCCGTAGGTGTAGGCTGGGTTGAGGAACGAAACCCCGCACCTAAATTTTCCGGTTATCCGTGCCAACAGCACGTTATCCCTCGCGACCGGAGGATTTAGGTGCGGGGCGAAACTCAGCTTTTGCGGTAACCTAGTTAGTTGGGTCTCGTCCCTCGACCCAGCCTACCACTTTTAAATCAATGTGTTAGTTTTTAGACAGCCTCTGAGTTTTAAGTTGTGAAGTCTGCCAACCTCGACCTCGTCATTCCGGCAGGGAGTGCCGGAATCCAGGTACCAGGGATGAGATAGTACCCTGCCTACCGCAGGTAGGGACAGGCGCTTACCGCATCCTACGGGCTGGAATCACTGGTCGGTAAACAATGTTTTCAGCTTCAGAAAAACATCGATATATCTTGTCCGTATTCTTTCAACCAGTTGTTTTGCCAGGGTTTCATCATAAGGGCACCTTGAAAAATAGGTATTTTCGCCACCCAGCCGACTCTAACCCATTGATTATTCAAGTCCCGAATTTGCGAAAACTGTATTTTTCAAGGTGCCCATAAGTATGAACAGAAAGGTTTCTGTCTTCGATGATATCCAGCCAGGTTTGTTCATCCGATATCAGATCCTGCTGATAAGCCTTGCTCAAGGTGTCTTTAGGTGTCGTACTCAGTGTACCCCTATCCGCCAGATAGGCTTTAAAAAATCTCCATGACAGCTCATAAGTAAACTCGAAGTTCTGAATAATCCCGGCGACATCTCTTTGGTTCCGGATGGGAAGACTCAAGGCTTCCTCTAAACTGGGCAATGCCTTTTGCAGATTTTCCTGTTTCTTAGGATTCATATAAAAGCTTACCTTCCGTTAAGATTTTCGCTTTCAAAGCATCGCTTATTTTATCGAGAACGACAATGTCCACTCCGCACAGTGATGGAACCTCTTCCCTGATTTCCAGTTTAAACCTTGAACGATTATCAAAATTCGGAAGCTCGAAAGCGAGATCGATTTGTCGATTCTTAGAAGGGCACCTTGAAAAATACAGTTTTCGCAAATTCGGGACTTGAATAATCAATGGGTTAGAGTCGGCTGGGTGGCGAAAATACCTATTTTTCAAGGTGCCCTAAATCCTGTCTTATTTTCGTGCCATTAGCCATATAGTACAGGATTGACAGGATTTTCAGGATTAACAGGATTTTTTCTTTGTTGTGAGTGGATGTATAACGCAATGCCATTAAGCCCGTAGGATGGGCAAAGCGAGCGCCTATCCCTACAAGTGCAAAATGGAATGAAATAGGGTACTAGGGGCTGTTGACATAATCGTCGTGCCAACCGCTAATAGGACAAGATTAACAGGATGATCAGGATTAACAGGATTATTTTTCTTCAATACAAAAGGCTCTTTATGGATTCCGGACTGCTGACGATCATGGCAGGGGAACACCGGACCTTTTGGAGTGCGGCGG
>Ga0209367_1012573_pt1 | contig 11034 bp, 8 predicted proteins | sample WorMetLIZISLAND2_FD_187412 | JGI IMG/M metagenome (GOLD analysis project Ga0209367, IMG submission 187412) | Marine gutless worms symbiont microbial communities from Max Planck institute for Marine Microbiology, Germany - Olavius geniculatus... ... | reverse complement strand
TGGGCGGCGCCGATACCGCCACAACCCTGTATTTCAAGCGCCCGGCCGACATTAGGGCCGAATGCGAGCCCATGATTGCCGACGGAATTCAGATCCTGGCTCCCGGCTGCGCCGTGCCCCCCCCCCGGCACGCCGTTGGAAAATCTGTTGACCTTAACTGATATTGCCAAGTCGCATTAGTCGCTTGAGGCTGTTTATCCGAAATAAATAGCAAGTTGCTGGCGGTTTTAGTATTAAAAAATTTCAAATTACAAAATACAAATACCAAACAAATCACAATGACCCAAATTCAAAATCCCAAACTTGTTCCCCCTTTTTGAAAGGGTCCCAGACCTGTTCCCCCTTTTTGAACGGGGTTAGGGGGATTATTTTGAATTTGGGATTTGGAATTTATTTGAAATTTGATGCTTGAAATTTGTTATTTCCGGATTGTCAGGATGTACGCGTTTTTCATTGTTTTGCTTACAAAATTTGGGTTTCAAGTTTCGTGATAATTAAAAAGAAAGGAGGGAAACATGCGAAAAAGCACGGTAGCCGGGACTGAAATGACGACCGGCTGGGGCCTGAAGACATTCACTCAGGATGCGATTGACAAACTGCATGCCGCTACTCTGGATATACTGCGGACCACCGGTGTCAGCATCGATTGCGATGAAGCCCTGGATATTTTGGCTGACGGCGGCTGCTGGACCAACAAAAAAACCCGAGTGGTCCGGTTCCCGGATCATATCGTGAATCAGGCCATCGCTACCTGCCCCAGCCATATTCTGCTGGCTGGGCGCGATCCGGCCAATGACTTTATGATGGGCGGCAAACAGGTGGGATTTACTACCTTTGGCGTCGGGGTCCTGATAGAGGACCTGGAAACCGGTCAAATCCGGGAGTCCACCAAAGCAGATGTTGCCCAGATTGCGCGCCTGACGGATGCTTTGACCCATATGGATATCCTGACGGCACCGGTGGCCGCCCGCGACAAACCGGATGAATCCTACGACCTTCACATGCTCGAAGCCGCTTTAGTCAACAGCTCCAAACACTATGCCTCGGATGCGGAGGACGGCGCGCGCACCAAGTTGTTGATCGAAATGGCCGCGGCCGTGGCCGGCGGGGTCGACAAGTTAAAGGAACGGCCCATCGTATCTTTCGGTGTCTGTCCGACCAGTCCGCTGCAGATAATCGAATCCAGTGCCGAAGTGATTATCGAAGCCGCCCGGCACTGGCTGCCGGTCAACGTGCTCAGCATGGTGATGGCCGGTGCGTCGAGCCCGATTTCCATTTCCGGGGCCCTGGTCACGCACAACGCCGAGGTGTTGGCCGGCATTGTTCTGGCCCAGTTGACCAATCCGGGAGCCCCGGTCATCTATGGCAGTTCTTCGACCACCCTTGACATGCAGCAGGCAACCGCGGTGGTGGGGGTGCCGGAGATGGCCATGATCAGTGCCGGGGCGGCCGATCTGTCGAACTTCTATGGCATCCCCAGCTATGTCGCCGGTGGGTAGGCTGACGCCAAGATATCCGACGCCCAGGCAGGACACGAGAAGACGATCAGCGCGTTGCTCTCTGCCCTGGCCGGCGCCAATCTCATATACGGAGCGGGCATGCTCGAGGCGGGCATGACATTCAGCTTCGGACAATTGGTTATCGACGATGAGATTGCCGCCATGGTGAAAAGAATCGTACACGGGGTTTCCCTGGAAGATGAGCTGATGGGTGTCGATCTGATCAAGAAAGTCGGCATCGGCAATAATTTTTTAACGCAACGGCACACGCTCAATAATATCGAGACCGAGCAGGTTCAGGCAACGATCATCGATCGCCGCATGCGAGGCGCATGGGAGAAAAGAGGATCGAAAAGCCTGATTCAGTCAGCCAATGAAAAAGCGGCCGCATTGCTGAAAACCCACGAACCAATGCCCTTGTCCGAAGATCTCATCAAAGAGCTAAAGCGGATCGTGAAAAGTGCGGAGTGATGACTAAATTATGATATTCGCCACGAATGCACAAAGACACGAAGAAAAATTTTAACCCGAGGTTTTACTTGGTGTCTTAGTGTCTTGGTGGCAAATCATTCTCCGTCTGCGGTGGGCCCGCACGAGGAGTAATAGAAGCTAAATAAGAAGAAGAGGTTAATAGAATGGAAAAAGCTGAATGGTTTAAAAAAGCCGCCCAATCGATTTTGGACACGGATGATGAGGGCGCCAAAGAAATCGCCCACAAATCCCTGGAAGAAGGCATGGACCCGTTGGAGATGATCAATGAGGGATTTACCGAGGGCATCCGCAAAATGGGTGACCTGTTTGACCGCGGGGAAGTGTTTCTGCCGGGGCTGCTGATCGCCTCCGAAGCCATGACGGAGGCGGTTAAGATTCTGGAAGCTGCGTTGCCCGAGGATAAGCAGCAGGAGAAACTGGGCGTTATCGTGATCGGCACCGTGGAAGGCGATATCCACGACATCGGCAAGGGCATCATCGTCACCATGCTGCGGGTTCACGGCTATGAAGTGCACGACCTGGGACGGGATATCCCGATCGCCGAATTCGTGACCAAAGCCCGGGAGCTCAATGCCGACGTGGTCGGCTCCTCGGCCATGATGACCACCACCCAAATCGGGCAGAAAAAGCTGGAAGAAGCGCTGAAAGAAGCCGGTCTGCGGGACAAGGTCAAAACCATGGTCGGGGGCGCGGTGGCCACCGACCATTGGGCCAAACGCATCGGAGCGGATTTTTTCGGTGAAACACCTCAGGATACGATTGATAAGCTGGCGAAGTTTTTGAACTAACTTGGGAAGGATAGAGACTGCGCCTCGACTTGTCGAGAGCCTCCGGAATGGAGTGCTGGAGTATTGGAGTAATGGAGGATCGGAGTATTGGTAAAAAGATCCGTTCGAAGGTAGAACGAAAAAAAGAAATCGATAATATTCTCATAAAAAAGCCATTATTCCATCACTCCATCACTCCATCCCTCCAAGTTTGAGGGGGTATTTCAGATCTCGAAAATACCAAGAATTTTCCAATAGGGATCTGGTAATCACGATGAACGACAAATACGATGCAATTATAGTAGGAGCCGGCCACAACGGATTGACAGCCGCCGGGTACCTGGCCAAAGCCGGTCTCAAGACCCTTGTCCTGGAAAAGCGCCCGGTGGTCGGCGGAGCGGTGGTGACCGAGGAAATTCAACCGGGATACCGGATTTCGAGTGTTTCTTATGTGGTCAGCCTGTTAAGATCGGAGGTCATCCGGGATCTCGAACTGAAACGCCACGGATTTGAGATGATCCCCCTGGACGGCACCCTGGCTGTCTGCGGCGACGACTACTTGTTTTTGCGCGGTGATGCCGAGCAGGATCGCAAGGAAGTGGAGCGGTATTCCAGCGTCGACTTTGATAACATCACTCGATTCGATGCGATGGTTCAGGCCGTCGGCAATGTCATCCGCAATCAAATGCTGCGCGAGCCGCCGAAATTGGACGCCGGTTTTTGGGATCTGGCCTCCTTGGCCCGCATGGGCCTGGATATTCGCAAACTGTCGCCCGAGCTGCGCCACCGACTGCTCCAAATGCTGACCAGCAGTGCCTATGATCTGATCGAACGCTGGTTCGACAGCTCCATGGTCAAAAGCATGTATGCTTCGGCCTGTTTTTCGGGAAATTTTGCCAGTCTGCACCAGCCGGGTTCGGCGATTCCCTTTTTTCACATGGCCGTCGGCGAACTGGACGGCGAACAGGGCGCCTGGCGCCTGGTCAAAGGCGGTATGGGCGGCATCACCCGGGCCATGGCGAAGTTCGCCCGCTCAAAAGGGGCGGACATTCGAACCGAAGCAGCCGTTGAAAAGATACTGGTTGAATATGGAAAGGCCGTCGGGGTGCGGCTCAAAGGCGGTGAAATCGTCCCCAGCCGTTGCGTATTGGCCAATACCGATCCCAAACGTACTTTTTTAAAGCTGTTGGATCCGGATCAACTGGATCCGGAATTTGCCGGTGACATCCGGCAAATCCGGATGGGACACAGTTCCTGGCGCATAAATCTGGCCCTCAACGGATTGCCGGACATCCGGTTTTTTACGCCGGGTGAAGAAGGGCCGTGGCATCGCTCCGATATCAGCATTTTCCCGGACATCGCGGGCATGGAGGCCAATTTTTTTGCCGCTGCCGCCGGTCGTTTACCCCGGGAGCCGCGTCTGGAAATTACGATTCCATCCACGGTTGATGACAGCCTCGCCCCGGCCGGACAGCATGTCATGAGCATCCTGGCCAAATATTACCCTTATCGGCTGGCCGATGGGATGAGCTGGGATGACAACAAAGAGAACGCGGCAGACGGCGTCATTAATTATATGGCCCGCACCATGCCCAACCTGCCCGATATCATCGTCGGCCGCCACCTGATCAGCCCGCTGGACCTGGAGACGGAATACGGCCTGACAGAGTCCGACATCTTCCACGGGCGCCACGACCTGGACCAGCTCTTCAGTCTGCGCCCCCACCCCAAAGCAGCCCAATACCGCACCCCCGTCGAGAATCTTTACCTGTGCGGATCCGGTGCCCATCCCGGCGGTGGGGTGTCCGGTGCCCCGGGTCACAATGCCGCCCGCCGAGTGACCGCTGATCTCAAACGGCGCTGACTATCTTCAAGTATTTACTTAAGAGCAATCATCTGCTATAGTGCCGGTGTTATATCTGCCATTGATGATGCTTGCCTGCTATTCGTCCCGGATTCCGAAAAGTTCGCTTGATTGCAAACAATTAAGATTTCACATATGCATCGGGTTCGTATTAATTTTTACCGGAAAACATCTCGAGAATGATCGCTTATTCAAGGAAAGCTTAGATATCATTCTTAAACCTGGCAAATCCTTAGTTCACGGTGGTGAGATTATCCATGTCTAAAAAAGAATCGATTCTAAAAACAGCAGCCCGGCTCTTTGCCAACCAGGGCTTTGATGCGACTACGACCATCCAGTTAGCCCGCGAGGCCGGTGTCACGGAACCTTTGATATACTACCATTTCGAAGGCAAAGCCGACTTGTTCACCCGTATCATCCACAGCACCTTTTCAGAGTATTTCTCACGCATAGATGCTCTCGAAAATAATCCAGCCTCCCCTTTTGAGCAAATTCAAAAGCTGATAGAACTCCAGTACGACATCTCGCAAGAAATGCCCGACGAAGTCCAGCTCATTGCCAGTGCCTGCCCGGCCAGACTCAACGACTCCGATGACATCTGTGCCGGCAATGTACAGAAATACCGTCGACGATTGATGGGTTATTTGACTAACAACATTTCGGCGGGTATCGAGTCCGGTGAATTTAAGCCGATTGCAGTGCAGGAGACCGCCGTCCTGATTCTTTCACTGATCAACGGCATCGTGCGCTATAGTGGACCCAACATCGACCTGGATCCGGGGGCGAATTTGCGGCAGGAGGCGGTGGAGTTCTGCCGCCGCAGTTTGATGGTTGATAGTTCAAGCTGAATGCATCAAAGCTTCGTAATCAACGGATCCGGCTTCGGTTAATCCCAGCTTTTGAACCCAGTATTCCAACATTCCAGTATTCCATAATTCCGCCTGGCGGTACTACGGCACAGCAAATTCTCTTTAACCAAGTTCAGGGAACCAGCTTTTCATATTTAGATTAATTCAACATGCGTTCAATAAATTGAAAAAATATCTATACATGGTGGTTGATTTTTTCAAACCACTATATATAGTGTATAAAGGTCCACACGAATCCGATATGTTGTGTGGAATCAACGTATCTGAAATCAGATCCACTTTGAAATAAGTGACGCCGATGACCGCGGGCACCCAGTCTGGTCCAAGAAAAAAAACTTCTGACCTCGTCCTCAAAATCAGCCTTTGTTGGGTTTCGCATCTCAAAATATCATCGGTAAAATGTAGGTTGGATTGAGTGTAACGAAATCCAACAATTCCTGGATGTGGCTCAACCCAACCTACAACTACAACATGCAAAGGGGCCCGGGATTAAACCGATTGGTTCTTTGGAAGTTTCACACGAGTGGCGGCCTTGACTCGGCTGAGCTCGTCGCAGGCCGGCTAAAGGACAGCGGTCTGATCAACAAAAGAAACTTCGAAAAAGCGAATATCGAATAATGAATATCGAATGTCGAATGTCGAAGGAATGTATTCTATCTATCTTATTAAAATGACTGAGCAAAGCGATTCCACACTTCGACATTCTGCGGTTCGATATTCGATATTCTGCGGTTCGCTTTAAATTGTAGTTTCAAAAGAGCATAGTTCACTCCCCTTGGAGACGGGAACACAGATCGAAGGGCGCCGCCCGTTCGAGATTAAGATAAAGGATAGTAGCGATGACGCATAATTATGTCACCAAAAGAAACGGCGAAAAGGTATTATTTGATACCGAGCGAATTACAAAGGCGGTCGAAAAGGCCTGGATTGCAGCGGATTACCCGAACGAATCAGATCGATTTGAACGGGTCATCACAGATATAATTGAAGAGGTCCACGTCACGTTCACGGATTCATCAATCGGGGTCGAGGACATCCAGGATGTGGTCGAAAAAAACCTGGTAAGTCACGGACTGTATGAAATTTCAAAAAAATACATACTCTACCGGGAGAATCGAGCCAAAATCCGGGAAATAAAGAAAAAAACGGTTGCCGAAAAGGCCGAGCAGGGAGACTTGAAGCTTCGGAAAAAAAACGGCTCCTGGGCGCCGTTTGAAAAAGCCAAAGTAATGAATACGTTGACCCGGGCCGCGGCCGATCGTGAACTCAGCATTGATAAGGATAAGATCTATCAGGAATTTCTAAAAAACATCTATGACGAAATTTCCACTAAAGATCTGGAAAAAGCGCTGCTTCTGTCGACGGTCGCATTTATTGAAAGAGAGCCCCAGCTGAGTTATGTCGCGGCCAGATTGCTGCTCCAAAGAATATATAAAAATGTCATTACAAAATCGGTGCAGCATGACAATTTCGAATCGGAAGCCAGAAAAGCCCTGGTGCGAGGGATCCGGCGTGGGGTGGAAAATAAAATATATGATGAACGCCTTTTAGCATTTGACCTGGATTTTCTCGCCTCGAAATTGGATTTTAACAACGACGCAATCTTCAAATATATTGGGATCCAAACCCTTTATGAACGCTATTTGGTGAGATGTCAGGAGCAGCTGATCGAAACCCCGCAAATCTTCTGGATGCGAGTTGCCATGGGTTTGGCCATTCTGGAAAAGGATCGGGAGGAAAAGGCCCTGGCATTTTATGAACTGATGTCGGCGCTTTCATTCGTCCCTTCCACCCCGACCCTTTTTCATGCCGGGTTATCTCACCCTCAGCTCTCGTCCTGCTATTTAAGTATTGTCAACGATGATCTCAACCACATTTTCAAGGTCATCGGGGACAACGCGCAATTGTCTAAATGGTCCGGCGGTATCGGCAATGATTGGACCCGCGTGCGGGCCACCAATTCCCTCATTGCGAGCACCAATGTCCAGAGTCAGGGCGTTGTTCCGTTTCTGAAGATCGCCAATGATACCACCGTTGCCATCAACCGCAGCGGTAAACGCCGGGGGGCAACCTGTGCCTACCTTGAGACCTGGCATCTCGATGTTGAAGATTTTCTAGATTTGCGCAAGAATACCGGCGATGACCGTCGCCGGACCCACGACATGAACACCGCCAACTGGATTCCCGATTTGTTTATGCAGCGGGTCCAAAGCAACGGAACCTGGACCTTGTTTTCTCCGGATGAGGTGCCGGATTTACACGATCTGTACGGCCGGGAATTCAAGACGCGCTATGAGCATTATGAACGCGAAGCCGACGCCGGCCGCCTGAAGCTCCATAAAAAGATCGATGCCGTGACCCTGTGGCGCAAAATGCTCACCCGCCTGTTCGAGACCGGGCACCCCTGGATGACGTTCAAAGATCCTTGCAATATCCGCTCCCCCCAAAAACATGTCGGGGTGATCCACAATTCCAACCTGTGTACCGAGATTACGCTGAACAACTCAACCGATGAAACCGCTGTCTGCAACCTGGGCTCACTCAACCTCTTGAACCATATCCACAACAATGCCCTCGACCAACAGCGGTTGGCGGCCACGATCAAAACAGCCGTCAGAATGTTGGACAATACGATCGACCTTAATTTTTATCCGACGCCTGAGGCTGAAAACGCTAACCTGAGGCATCGACCCATCGCACTCGGGCTCATGGGTCTGCAAGACGCCCTGTTCAAACTGCGGCTGCCGTTTGAAGATAAAAAGGCACTTGAATTTGTGGATTCAACCATGGAGTTCATTGCATATCATGCCATTGCCACTTCCAACGGTTTGGCCCAAGAACGGGGGGCCTATCCAAGTTTTGGCGGTTCGTTGTGGGACCAGGGAATTTTTCCGCTGGACACGCTGGACCAGCTTGAAAAGGAGCGGAACGCGGCCGTCAATGTCAACCGGCAAAAACGATTGGACTGGGATGCGCTCAAAGAATCTGTTGCGTCCCGGGGCATGCGAAACTCGAATGTGATGGCCATCGCCCCCACGGCGACCATTTCCAATATCGCCGGATGCTTTCCAAGCATCGAACCCATATATAAAAATATCTATGTCAAGTCCAACATGAGCGGCGAATTTACGGTGGTGAATCACTACCTGGTAGACGATTTAAAGGGCCTGGGCTTGTGGACTGAAGATATGCTGGAACAGTTGAAATATCATGACGGCAACATCTCCAAAATCCAATCGATTCCTGCAGAGCTGAAAGCACTTTATAAGGAGGTTTTTGAAATCGATCCGATTTTGCTGATAAAAATGACCGCGCTGCGATCTAAATGGATCGACCAGAGCCAGTCGCACAACGTTTTCATGCAAGGCACCAGCGGCAAAATGATGGATGCCATCTACACCGCCGCCTGGGAAATGGGCTTGAAAACCACCTACTACCTGAGAACCATGGCGGTCAGCCAGATCGAAAAGTCGACCCTGGATGCCGTTAAATATTACTTTACCCAAAAACGAAATTACGAAAATACACCAGTTTCATCGGACCAGCCGTCAACAGGAGCGAACGCCGGTAATTTCAGCTTAGGGAATAATTCAACGGCCAAGCATGTCACTAATTTCAAGGACTTAATGGAACCAGACTGTGAAGCGTGTACCTGAGAATCCCCAAGCCGGACAAAACATGAAAGGAGCAATGTCGCATGTCGATTATCAATAGTTCCAAAACGGATCCGAACAAAATACTTCCCATGACCTATACCTGGGCCCGGGAGTACTATAAAAACGGGATTGCCAATACCTGGACGCCGGAGGAAATTCCCATGCAGGATGATATTGAGCAATGGAAGTCGCCGTCGTTTTTGAGCCCCAAGGAAAGAAGACTCATCTTATGGAATCTGGGCTTCTTCTCGACGGCGGAATCGCTGACTGCCAACAACATCGTGCTGGCCGTGTACCACCATGTCACGAATCCGGAATACCGCCAATACCTGCTGCGGCAGGCCTTCGAAGAGGCCATCCATACCGATACCTTTATTTATTGCTGTGACTCCCTGGGGTTGGATCCGGAGGAGATCTACACCATGTATGAAACGATTCCCTCGATCAAAGACAAGGACCAATTTGTGGTTGACCTGACCCAAAGTGTCGACGATCCGAATTTTACCACCGTGGGCGAAACGAATATTCAGAAATTGCTCCACGATTTAATCGGCTTTTATGTTATAATGGAAGGTATCTTTTTTTATGCCGGGTTTGCGATGATGCTGGCCCTCAAACGGCAAAACAAGATGGTCGGAATCGGTCAGCAATTCGAATATATCATGCGTGATGAGAGCCTTCACCTGGCTTTTGGCTGTGATTTGATCAATACCATTGTCGATGAGAATCCGGCCGTATGGTCACCGGGTTTTCAAGCCGAGATCAGGGAACTCATCATCAAGTCGGTTGAACTGGAAAAAGTCTATGCCCGGGATGCCTGCCCGGAGGACACCCTGGGAATCAATTCGAACCTGTTCGGTGAATACGTGGAATATGTTGCGGATCGCCGGCTGGAACGCATCCGGCTTGAAAAAGTTTTTGGGACGGACAATCCCTTTCCCTGGATGAGCCAGTCCACCGACCTGAACAAGGAAAAGAACTTTTTCGAAACCCGTGTCACCGAATATCAACATGGCGGCTCCCTAACCTGGAATTAGGGTCCTAGCGAAAGCCGCCGCTAGGCGGAGAAAATAGCAAGATGCCCAAACTAAGAAATCGGGATGTCCAGAAGATCATCCAGCTTTTCGACAATCAGCTGCTGGTAATGCAACGGGTCAGCAAAATCGAAAAGATGAAAATGCGCAAAAAAAATTGTCAATGTTGTGCAGCCCGCATTGAGCTCGGCCGCCGCAACTCCGGAAACATTTATGCTCGACGTCGAAACCAAACTGGCCGATATTGTAAAACGTTTTCTCGACAGCTACGGCTTCCAAAACAAACTGAGCGAGACCGTTCGCAACCTGTATCAGAAAGCAGCCGAAGCCGCGCAGCCGCCTCCCCCCAAGGGCGACCATTAGACGTCGGTCTGCAGAACACCGGGTGGGTCCGCAAGCAATGGCGCCTGAATGGTCATTGAGCGGCGGCCGCTGGCCTGAAAAGCGGCCGGTCAATTCAATTAAGAAACTATGAACGTCGAACATCGAACATTCATTGAACGTCCAACATCGAATATTGTATTCGCTCTATTCTAAAAAAGATTGAGAGAATCGATTCCTTATTGGACGTTCGATGTTGGATGTTCGATGTTCAATCTCTTTCAACTCATCCACTTTGAAAATACAGTTTTGTAATTTCGGCCCCCTCGCCCCCGGTTCGGAAAAAAGCCGCGCAGAGCCTGCACCAAGAGCTGAACTCCTCTTTTAAAATTGCTCGGTGTTATAATTTTTTGCGAGCCTATCTACATTTTTAAGGTTAGTGTGACCGTATCTGTCACACCCATGGTGTAAGATCTCCTTAAAAGAACAAACGAAAGGAGATCTTATGAATATCGATCAATTAAGACAACAG
>Ga0209367_1012572_pt1 | contig 11034 bp, 10 predicted proteins | sample WorMetLIZISLAND2_FD_187412 | JGI IMG/M metagenome (GOLD analysis project Ga0209367, IMG submission 187412) | Marine gutless worms symbiont microbial communities from Max Planck institute for Marine Microbiology, Germany - Olavius geniculatus... ... | reverse complement strand
CCGTTATAGGCTCGCGCTCCGCGCGCTCGCCATGCCCCCCTTTGCCAAATCCTAAATACGCCACTGATTGAGGCAAAGACTAAAGCTACAATTTTCTGTCATCGAATTGGATGTGGGTCCGCTATTCCGAAGGTCCACTACTTCGAAAGTCTACATTCTTAGTTTCTCACTAGGCTAACTCTAATTCTAACCCTAACCCTAACTCCAACCCTAACCGTAACGCATACCCCAGCGCTGTCTGTCGTGCGTATCTGCAAAGTGGACTTTCGGAATAGTGGACTTTCGGAATAGCAGACTTTCGGAATAGCGGATTGGTACCTCAAAATGTTTTCGAGGTCGAGGACAGTCCTCGAGTACCCCACCCCGCCTCTGGTGTTTGTGTTAGTCTATTGCTTTCAGATGGAGAAGTGATTTGCCGAAGCTACGTGCCGGGCTGGAAGCTGGACCTCTGTTGATCTTTGATAAGCTCGGATCAGTTCTCGTCATCTCGGCATTCGACAATTTCATGGCGGCTTCGTACGACCATGACGTCACGAATGCCACAGTCAGCTGGGGCATTATGGGAAGAGTGAACGTCGTTCCGAAGGGATTTCAGTATTCGACGATCATGTACTACGGTGCCCATGGCATTAACAAGGTTTTGTACTGCGCGTGTTTATGTGATACGGTCTGTTTGTATCGTTGTGTCATTCGATGACCAGTGGTAAAGACGTAGGATAGTGGTAAATTTTTTGGGGGAGAACGTTTCCTTCGTGCCCTTTACTCCCTTCAGCTCCTTTTATCAGTTAGGGAGTTTTGAGGAGCGCTGTAAGCCCTAGACTCCCGAACGCAAATGTATTTTAAAGCATTTTTGCACCCCTGAAACCGCAGCTGATGAAACCAAGTTTTGTATTTTTTTGATTTTCGATTTTAAAAAGAGTACAAGTAAACTTAAAAGGGAAGGACAGTTTTTCACTCTTTCTCAGTATAAAAGTTGTTGACATTTATCTATATTTTTCTTTTTTTGCAGACCTATTTGCGTGAACGCTGCTGTATTACCGTGACCCTGATATTATTTGGATAACATTGTTCCATTCCAAAAATATTTGAGGGAACAGCGTTTCATGCCAATATAGGTTTTACCCGTCTGTCTGTCTGTCTCTCTGTCTATTGCAGATTCTTAACTTGCAAACGAGAATGCGTGTTGACATTTCTTACGGCAGTGGTAGCCAGCGTGTTATTTTCATTTTAAGGGTTCATAAAAGAAAAAAAATTGAACTCCGATACTAACTAGAGTGCTGCTGGCATGAGGCGGATTCGTGGCCAGAAGCGCTTTGACAATCTCGGAAGTGGCAGCTGATTGGCATGAGCTAATGATACCGCAGCGCATTATGTGGCCATCCATTGCCCGCATCAGTGAACAATTATTGGACCCGTGGTTTGCAGTCTTCAGACATACTACTGCCACAATTCGCCACACTATGTCTTCACCCATAGCCCAGAAACTACTACTTATTTTTCATCCCGCTGAGGGTAGGAGGCTGAGTTGGCCTGAACACACAGTAGGTTAGCAACTTGCTAAAGGTTACTTGCAAATAACCCGCGGTCAGAATCGAATCATAATTTAAAAGTTACTAGTCAACACTAATCACTACACCACGTGCATCTACAGGCACATTATAGGTGTGAACAACTTGCCAGTGTTGTTACTTGGTAGCGAACTGGACGAGAGTTGAACTTGCAACCTTTCAGTTATAAGTCCAGTGCTCTACGCAGTGCACTGATTCACCATGCCACCATCGACCGAGTGTAAAAGCTAAAATGTTGTTAGTGCTTGATGTCAGAGTATGGGTGGAAAGTAGTTACTGTTGGTGCGTCTGTTAACTTGAGTTTATTGTGGTGATGCTGTCATTGCAGGCAATGTTGGGCTGGGGTGATACTCTGCGGACATGGTACGGTCGGCATGCAGTAAACGTTGATCGTCAGCAGGACGTCAGCAGTGACGTCAGCAATGACGTCAGCAATGACTACATCGGCTACTACACTGACAACGGTCAGTAGCAGTGAACACTGCATATGGCGGAATATCTACGAGTCGTTATTATTTGTTTATTTTATTTAATGCACTGAAATGTAGCAGGTAAGAACTTTGCAGCTAGCAGTGCAATTTTTTACATGTAAACTAGGTGGGCAAATTGCCCACCCACTCCATGAATTTTGCCCAAATGAGTTAATCCATTACTTTTGTTATGCTATGATCGGTAGAGGCAGTCTGGTTATCTATAGTATATCAAAAATATTTCATCATTATCGCCATGAGCTTAGTTGGTAACATAATGATGAAACGATACCTAATAAACTTGCCTGAAGCAATGTCAAATTAAAAAAAAAATTCCGGAGGTGACATCTCGGATCTCGCTTTAAGGCCATGGAAAGAGGGACAGAAAGGGGAAAAAGGGGAGGAAAGCAAAAATGAAGATGAGGGATAGGGGGAAAAAGATGAAAGAAAAGAAAGATAGACATTGCTAACTTGGCCCAGCGGCGTCATATGTTGAAAAATGGGTAAAACACAAACTTGTAACTTTTCGACAAACACTGCAAATTTCTGATAGAATTTTCACAAAAAGTTGCAAACGTCAGAAAGCGGCAATTAAGTATGTTCAAAATTGTAATTTTTGTTTTTGAATTTTTTTCAAAACGGGAGCTTTTTAGCCCCACATTTTGCATACTTGGGCAAAATTGTTCGGATAAAAAAGTTTCTGACAGTATTTCAACCGTTCAAAATTATGCGGGGGCACTGTTTTCCCTTTCCGGCAATGACGCAACTGCTCACCTACTAATTTCGGCTTAAAAGTTGCACTAGCATCTAGATGTTATGAATTTATGAGCACTTGAAGCATGTACAAAGCGACAGAAATTCAGCTTAGTTTAGTTGCGTCTAAAGCCAAAGTGACACGACTGGACTTCACGTTGTTAGTTTTTTCGATGTTTTGTCCGTCAGGTGCTTTCTATTACTACGTTACTGAGAAAGGGTCGAACTACGAGAAGACGCTGCTTGCTGTTGACAAATACGCCAAGGATAATAACATTCCATACAGGTCGGCTGTTAAAACTCTGTTGTCGTGTAAGTACATGTAAGTACTGAGTAGGTAAGTATGAACAAGAAATACTTTAGATTATAACCAATCTAATGTAGACTCCGCGCACATTAAACGCCGATACTACTACTACAGTACAGTATTACAGTATTACTACTGCTACAACTGCGACTAAAGATCCAACACATATCTTTTACAGAAGCAGAGTTATAGCCCATATTGTCCCAAATTTCGTTCTGCCATGGCAACGAGGGTCGGTTGGGGTAAAATTTGGTTTGCAACGTTTGACGGCTCTACCCCAAGAACCTCCATATATACTGATGCAAAGATGTCGCAGATATTTTACAAATGCCGAGTTATAGCCCATTTTGTCCCAAATTTTGTTACCATGACGACGGGGGCCAGTTGGGGTAAAATATGGTTGGCAGCATTCGACGGCGCAACCCTGAACACACCCCAATATATGCAAAAATTTCGCATATATCTCTTACAGAAGCCGAGTTATAACCCATTTTGTCCCACATTTTGTTGCCATGGCAACGGGAGTCGGTTGAAGAAAAATTTGGTTTGCAGCGTTTGACGGCCCCACCTCGAAAACCTTCCTATACAGCGTGGGCAAAAAATTAGCCCCTTAAAGTTTTTCGCTTTTTTTCAGTAACGGTTTGGAATCTAATTTGAAATTTTACAGCTTTATTTAATGAAACTTTCTACATCCTATTGCCAAGTAAAATGTGATTCTGTTGAAAAACGACGAAGTTATAGATTTTTAACATGACCGCTTACCGATTTTCAGCACTGAAAATGTTTAGGTTGTAACACCAATTCAATAACATCGTTGAAACAACATAGTTAACTGATAATTAGATGATGCCAGAATTCCATTGTCATTGTGAATGTTCACAGTGTCCACCAACAGCTCCAAGCTTTAACACAAGCGTTCATTCGCTTACTTTGATAAGTCTTTCACAGCCTTGTCGATCGGTCCCTGTGGCAGGTTGGCCCAGATAGCCTGAAGCGCTTCCTTGACTTCGGCGATTGTTTTCGGCTTTGTTTTAAGCTTGCGGAAGCCTACAACATTGCCCCTCATACGCGGTAGTCCATTCGGTTTATATTCTTCGAATTTGGAGGCCATTAATTGGTTTTTGTGATGAAATCTGGACAGGTGGCCCACAGCCAGTTCTGTGCGCTGCGCGCTGTGTGTGCTGGCGCGCCGTCCTACTGGAAGATGAATCCGGTAGGCAGTCGGCGATACAGTAAAGATTTCGTGATTTTAGCTTGCACCGTTTTGATACAAATCACGAGTGTGACAGACGGACAGACAGACAGACAGACAGACAGACGCCCAGACGACGGCAAAGACGCGCGAAGCATTCTGCTTTCGCGCGTAAAAACTGAGCTATTTGATATTGTCTTCAGTAAACGTGAACAATGAACACTCAGCCTAATCTCTGCCATTATTCGTTTGTGGTTCATTTGCGAAATAAATGGCGCTATATAAACGTGTATTGATCGATTGTTCATGATGGTTGCGGCTGTATTGTAGATATATTCAGTACGATTCGTGGTTCTACAGGAAGTCGCTATTCGTTGATGCGGTCCTGACGTGGGATGCTATGCCGTCCGTGTTTCCACACGGCATGCAGTAAGTCTATTCTCTCATTATACTGGCTGTTGCATTACAGTATGAATTCATTGAATTGTTTGATCATAAGAGATAGACCCAATCCGTTTCTTGGCCGGATGACGTAAAAAGCACCTAAGCCAAGATTTACCCGACCATACTAATGGTCGCGCTTATGGCACGGAGTGTCCTCCGTCTGTCTGTAGTCTTTCGTTTCTCTGTCGTCTGTAACACATGTATTGTGGCTAAACGGTACTCTTACTTACCGAATAATTGACTGAAGATGCTCAAGCACTACTGTGTGATACTTATTGGGACCCCCTATTACTCCCAGTCACCCCGAACTGGGGTACTGACTGCACTGTCCAAATACTTGCATTGTGAACTGTGTTGAAAGTTTCATAATTCTTTGCTTGTTTGTATTGTGGTTACTAGATATCTCTACAACAGGACGCGTCTTCCAGTCGTGGCACACAATCGCTTCTGGTACGTACTACACGGTGTTTCATAAAAAGGACCCCTTTTTGGTTTTTTTTCATAATTTACTCAAATGATGCACAATTTGCATGAAATTTTTAACAGTTGTAGCTGAAGAAATACTAATTCGAAATATTAGAACAAAATACGGCAGTTGGTTAAATATTCTTTCGTTATGTGCTCTACGTTAGTAAAATCTAGTTCACATTACTTACTGTAGATGTGACCTGTTTTACCTGCCGTATCATCACATGACCGCGCCTTGTGAGTTGCGAACTTTGTTCGGTGTGCGCGTGGTCTCTTGTCTTTGTTGTCTGTTTAGTCACTTGACTTGCAGGCTCTGCTGAAAACATGTGCTGTTCAGTAGACTGGTGCTGGCCTAAGTTACTATTAATCACTAATAGGAAGTCGTACACTGGCTTGTGAGCATTAGCTCAAATTTCTTGTTACTATGCTGCATGACACTGTTCAATGCACGCAGTCCGTCAGCGTACTTTAAAAAGTGATGCACAACTGCAAAAGTGTAATATTTTTCAATGAATTATGAATTATATCTATCCCTGCACTCGAAGATGGAAACAAGAAGCAGTGCAACGCAATATATATGCAGTCAAAAAAGCATACTCATCCGACATTAAAAAGGGGTCACCACTGCACACTTTGTGCTACGTCTTCAAGGAATTTCAAACACTTAAGGATGATAGCATAGTTGTTGCATGCCTTCCGGATTCCACTTCGTTCGGCACGTAAAGTGTCGCCACTGTAACTGCCATGTTGAAGGTAGTGCCGCACTTTCCGTAAATAATCGTTTTTGTCGCTTCGCATCATGATTCTGAAAAACGTAACAACGAAGCAAAGTAATACCTGAGCCCTCAGCCACACACCACTTTACACTGCTCGACGATAAATATGGGACTAGTAATGTGCCTATAGTATTTTTGTCTCAGCTTTTGCTGGTTTTCATTGCACCTACCCACGGAGGGATGGCCAGGCTGAGTTGACCTAAATGGCTGGTTATATGCCAAGATAGTTACCATAAGTTAACATTAGTCTGTACCGTAGCTATATAGTCAATCAAAATTGTATTAGTCATTCAAGTCGAACCCACAGCACTAATTTGTTCTTCTCATTAAAACAAAACACATATTTCAGCCACATTACACAGTACAAGGTATCTGCCATCGTGGCAGTAGGAAGTTCCACGGCCCGCGATAGAGGCGGTACAGAGGGTGAAGGTGGGACCATAGAACTGTGGATGGCCGTGAAACACTACAGTAAGTAAGGTAAGACTAAGTGTGGAAAAACCTGGTACGTTGTTTTGTAGGATATCTGCGAATATCCACCGCTTATTTTCGTTGGTCTTTAGTCTTCGCCCCTACCGGGACTGTCATCTAAGGTTCCCCCTTTTTTACGGAACGCATTTCTTAAGAACACTTTACAGGTAAGGGCATTGCTTTGTGCCTTTGATATAGGCATACAGGTGCGATCAATATTTGGCAGTGATTGTAGTGAATTATTACATTCTTACGGCTTTCAGTGTCTTTTCTACTACTTTTAAGTCTAGAAAGCTGCAGCAACACAGCGTTCGTAAGTTCGTAACATAAGCTGCGCATTGTTCGTGAAGCCCTTGAGACTGCGCCAGAATGCACCATTTTGCAAGAAAAAGCAAAAAAATTTCTCTGGAGAAGGCACACTCCTCAGACGTACCCCACCCCCATCGTGGCCTGCGGCCACTCCACCTGGACCCCAGCTCTGAAAACTTGGCGCCGCCCCTGTTCGCTGCAGCAAAAAGATGGAAAAACACTGGTTTAAGGTTACGAATAGGCATAGGAAATTGTCAAACTAGTAAATCACAGTGTTATTTACAGTGTTATTTGATGCGACATCCGCAGATCCGCTTTTTACCCGTAGCCTACTACAGTGCACTGTACGAAAAGGCACTGTTTGTTCATTAGTGAAAGCGAGCGATAATTCTCGGAGTAGATTGGAAAACAAGCTGCTGCTTGCATTCATAACGTGATATTTGTAAAGGTATTTATAAAGGTGTGATCCACCCATTTGCTCGACTGCTGGAAATTCGCACTGACCATTTGCCTGCGTCAGTCACTTGCTCGATTGATATGAAAATAACGTATAATAGCGTACACGCATAATACATTTCATTATAATCTACGCTATCAATCGCGGACTTTGCATACCTATGTTTGGTACACAACTAGTCTTAATGACTAATATAATTTAATAACAATATACAAACTAAATACACTCGGCTACAGACCTTTCGTGGTGCGACAAATTTTCCAGCACATTAAAGATGGCGGTGCAGAACGAGATTTCAAGCTGCGCGCGCTACGCGCATGCGTACTGCTGCCAGGTGCGAGTTATTTTCCAGCGTGACGAATTTTCCGCTACAACGGCACTACGCCTCAACGTCGAAAAAACGTCCGCGTAGCGGCTACCAGATGGCGCGCATACGACACTACGAAATGACGTCGACAGAACAGAGGCGTAGCGGAAAGCATTTGGCGTGCATACGCCTCGTCGTCGACAGGACCGTCGCGTAGCGGGTACCGGATGACGTGCGTACAGCACTACGCTTCGACGTAGCGGGACCCGGATGGCGTGCAAACAACACTGGTCAATGACGCCGACAGAACAGTCGCGTAGCGGAAACCGAATGGCATGCAAACGACACGACGCAATGACATCGGCAGTACAGACGCTTAGAGAAATCGAAATAACGTGCATACGGCACTACCCTTCGACGTCGACAGGACCGTCGAGTAGCGGGTACCGGATGGCGTGCATACGACACTACGCAATGACGTCGTCAGAACAGTCGCTCATCGGGAACTCTTTGACGTGCATGCGACACTACGTTTCGACGTCGAAAAGACCCTCGCGTAGCGGGAAACGAATGGAGTGCAATGGACATTACGCAATAACGTGGATAGAACAATCGCGAAGCGGAGAGCCTTTGACGTGCATACGACACGCGACTGTCCTGTGGACGACGAGGCTCGACTGCGCCTCGTCGTCCACTGGACAGTCGCGTAGCAGAAATCAAATGGTGTGCTTACGACACTACGCTTTGACGTCGAAATGACAGTCCTTTAGCTGTTACCGGATGACGCGCATACAACACTATGCAATAACGTCGACAAAACAGTCGCGTAGCGAAAAGCCTTTGGCGTGCATACGACTCTACGTCTTTAACGTCTAAAGAATCTTTGCGTAGCGGGAACCGGATGGCGTGCATACGAAACTAAGTTTTGGTGTCCAAAAAACCGTTGCGTGGCGGCAACCAAATGGACGTCGAAAAACTGTCGAGTAGCGCGAATCGAATTGGGTGCAAACAACACTACGCAATGACGTCGACAGAACAGTGGCGAATGGGTAAGCCTTTGGGGTGCATACGACTCTACGCCTCGACGTTGACAAGACCGGGTACCAAATGCCGCGCATACGACACTGCGAAATGACGTCGACAGAACAGAGGCGTATCGAAAACCGGATAACGCGAATACTGCACTACGCTTCGACGTTCAAAGAATTTTTGCGTAGCGGGAGCCGGATGGCGTGCAAACGACACTCATTAATGATCCCGACAAAACAGTCCCGTAGCGAAAAATCTTTGGCGGGCAAACGACACTACGTTTCGACGTTGCAATTTGGGGAGGATCGCTTCGGAAATGGAGGAGCTGAATTTTTTCGATTTTGCATGGGCCCCCTATAGAGACGACATCGCCGATCCATATATACAAAGATCGACCGAAAAACACGACAACCGAAGTCGGTATATTAACTCCTCCACAAAGGCCGTCAACAACAACAAAAGTGTTGGGTATTATTAATCCTTTGATTTGTATGTTGACCTCTGCTCGGCCGATAGTTGGCAAATTTTGGCCTGATGCTCCAATGAGATAACACGGATCGGCTAATGGTAGTATTTTTAATTTCAGTTGTTTTGTTAAATTATGACTTATCACGGAACGAACGGATCTGTTATCAATAAGACGTTGTAGAGTTCGTTCTTTGATTTGTATTACAATCTACTGTCTAACGCTAAAATTTGAGTTTACAGCGTAATTGCCAGCACCACGGTGTTGGCCGGTAGCACCGAGAGCTTTTGGGCGTTATTCATTCTTCTGCGATCTGCAGCAGCGATGAAAATGTTCGAACGTGCCGCAGAGAAAGCATTATTGTGAATTGGCAGGGCAAAACATCAACTTTCTATGTGGTTTTCCGCCACACTTGGAGCACTTTCGATCGCTCCACGAGATTCTGTCTCCTGCTTGATTGAAAGGGGGCTGTTAATATTGCCGCTGTTGCTCGAATTCTATTAATGGTGCAAAACTGACAGTCTCATTTGGGTTTCCTTTGTATGCTCCGCGGTATGCTCCGCGTCCTCTAATCCCTGGTGATCGTGATATGTTTCGTGTGACGCTACGGGCGTCTTGGCGGGGGTAATTTCGATAATCCCCGGAAGACCCCGAAAATGACCTCTGGGTCATTGGACGTAATCCCGTAATAAACGTAATAGTCTGGTCTGATCCCACTCTGGCCAAATTTGGGCGCGTCATCTGTTGACCTCTGCATCTGTCCATTTCGTCGTCTTCGAACGTCACCTTGCGCGTCGAAGATCTCGCGCGCTCTGTCTGAATTGGAGCGCTTATTGTCATTGAATCATATCTTTGAGCCGTACGCTGTACTGTATGTTTTTTCGCATTTCAGCCAGCTGTTGGGTTATAGCCGAATTGTCTGCCGCTACCCCTTCGTCCGTCGACAGTTCACCGATTCTGGCGTCCTCGATGACGGCATTTATGTTGTCGGGATTACGTCCAAGAACAAAGTTAGCGATTTTAGGTTTTTACTTAGACACGAAACAAAAACATAAAACAGCATTCTATCCCAATAGGCATCTACAGACTCTCCAGCTTCTTGCTTTTTCTGAAAGACCTCACAAGCGCTGCGAAAACGTAAGGCTGCTGGTTTGACATAGCGTTTCTCAAACGCTGTTTGCAAGGCCTATATGGTTGCAGTGTCTGTCGCTGGGAGTTGTTCCAGCCAATCAGCTGCTGTGTCTACCATCATGGCCTTGGCCAGTTTAAGTTGATCAGCAGGATCTAACTCCTTGTAGGTCATATAGGGTAAAGGTGGGTATTTTCGCCACCATAAGCTATTTTAGGTAATTGTAACGAAACGTGTATTGAAATAATTATCTTTCTCACTGAGTTAGCATGTATAAAAGTTTTAGCAACTAAGTAGCAGGTAACTACATATAAACATGAATAAAGTCCGAAAACAGTATAGTATTAATGGCGAAAATAGACGCACCCTGAGGATATTTTCGCCACTAAATAACTAACGCAAATATCTTAAATGTTATCTGCAATTCTGCAACGAGAGCAATAATTTTTTTTCACTTTTTTCCTGCTTTCTCATACGAGGTGGTGTTGGAAAAGCTATAAGAACAACAACAGTTATAAGAACAATGACGCCTGCTACGACGGCGATGACTAAGGCAAGTGCGGGTATTTTCGCCACCGTCAGCTGATAAATCAGCTACCGAAAGAAAACTCAAACCATGCGCACACATGCTAACAGTTGGAACATGGAATGTGCGCACGATGTGGGCACCAGGCAAACTTGAACTGCTGGAGAATGAGATGGAAAGATATCGCTTCAATATACTAGGATTGGCTGAAATGCGATGGACTGCATCAGCAGAGATGGACGGCTGTAAGGTTATCTGGTCAGGGAATGAACAGAAGCATGAAGCAGGCGTCGGGTTCCTCCTGAGTAAGCGGGCCCGCGAGGCACTACTTGGTTATAAACCAGTAAGTGACAGGGTTATGG
>Ga0209367_1012571_pt1 | contig 11035 bp, 9 predicted proteins | sample WorMetLIZISLAND2_FD_187412 | JGI IMG/M metagenome (GOLD analysis project Ga0209367, IMG submission 187412) | Marine gutless worms symbiont microbial communities from Max Planck institute for Marine Microbiology, Germany - Olavius geniculatus... ... | reverse complement strand
GCTCGCCAGCTCCTGGCTGATCTTGGAAGAAGAATCTCAACTAATACTGGCGAGGCTAGAGAGACCAGTTATTTATTTCAGAGGATTTCTGTTTTGGTGCAGCGCTTCAATGCTGTTTTGTTGCACAACAGTTTGCTGGTCACTGGCTGCACGGACTGACGATCGTACCCGCCTTTGTATTTCGTAGTCAATTTTTAGGCTCCCTCGGGAACAGAGTACCGATGGTTAAAAAATAATAATATGAAACATTTCTGCAACGAACACGCACGCTGTTAAGGCGCGCACAGAGCGACGTAACTAAACTGAACTGAACTGACATGGTTTAGCTTTTGACGAACCGACCAATGAGCAAGCAGTAATGCATTAGGCTACAGTAGGCACCATCTAATGGCGTCAGTGGCCTACGTGACTACGCTCACGTACGCATCAACCAATGACCGATGGGCTCTCCCTACTCGCCCATTACTGCTTGCACACTGGTCAGTTAATCAAAAACTGAACCACGTCAGTTCAGTTCAGATTGTTCTGTTCAGTTACGTCGCTCCGTACGGGCCTTAATGCTACAGCAGCCGCCGAAATCTGGCACTAAACGACATCACGGGATGTCAATTTTGCCACCAAAATCCCCAAAACCGGGCATCCATTTCCTGCTCCACATTTTTGGACGAAAATTTGGGGAAGAAAATTTTCCAATGGGCTAAAAATTAAGGTGGGGGGATGCAATTGATTAGCACCTCCCGCTCTTCCCCTACCAAGACGCCAGTGGTTACTGAGCGTACCTCAGTCCAGCAGGAATGCATGATCTTGTACGGTTTGTCCGGACAGGCTGGTGGTTTTTCCAGCCGGAGTTTCCGGTGACACACCTCTTCGGTGAGCCGTGACGGATCCCTCGAGCTAATAGCACTGTATGGTAGATCGCCGCCCGAGAAGATTTCCCACATCAGAACACCTTCAAGTTCATACAACAAAAAGTCTATAGCTGCATGTCACTATGGTAACCGCCTGGCAACGCGCAATTTTTGGAAGGGGTCAGGACCTATGTTTTGGGAAAACAGGTGCCCGTAGGGGGTCGGCGATGGTATTGTTCAATAAGGCGTTGGTCAGTTCTTATATAGGCTGTCAACAGTAACAATGCCACTAACTGAAGCGGTTTGGGGAACGAGGGTTGTACGGGAGCAAGTTGGTACCACAGGGTAGCGATGGGGCAACCCTATTTGCTTCTTCGGGTGAAACGTACCGCTTAGCCACAATACATGCAATAGTGCGTCAGAGACAGACAGACAGACAACATTGTACCATGAGTGCGACCGTTAGTACGGTCGGCTAAAACAGTCACAGCAGAATGTCAACTTCCTATCAGGCCGTAATGCGGGTTTTGCACGTCCGTCTGTCTGTAGGTCCGTCTGTCTGTCTAGTTTTTGTCTGTCCCGTATAGGCCCTTACGGGCTCCACTCCAAAGAGGCATTAACCAAAATTGGCCTAAACGTAAAACCTTTGACACTGTAGTAGGCCTAGTTTCATAATTTACGACTACAGTCAAGCGTAATCAAACAAATGACAGTGCAGTCGATGTGAGCTGAGCGTGGAATAAGTGTATCAAAACACTGTCTGGAGTAGGATAAGCTCGCACTGGGTATTCACTTATCTACTCCAGACCATGCATGTTTATCGCACACGTAACCAACCACCCACGGCGACTCAGCCGTCTCCGCCTCCCTGGTATGTTAACGAGTTCCAGCCTGCGGGGTTGGACTAAAGGTGGGGCGTTGAGGCACGTACAGAGCGAAGTAACTGAACAAAAATTAACTGTCCATTGGTCATTGTTTGACGCGTATGCGAGCGTAGTCATGTACGAAGTCACGTAGTCACCGACGCCATTAGATGGTGCTCACTGTAATGCATTACTGCTCGCCCATGGTCAATTCATCAAAAACTAAACCATGTCAGTTCAGTTCAGTTACGTCGCTTTGTACGCACCTTTAGCTTTGGCGTTGTATAACCTTTAACTCCGGCAGACGGACAGACGGGCAACACCCGTAATGGGGCCTGTTAGGACGAACGCATAAGTATAATTTCAGTAATTACCAGGGACAGGTTCTAGGCCAGCATTTACAAGGCCAATGCCAGTGGTATTTGAGGCCAAGCCCAAAGCCATTAAGTGAGTAAGTAAGTAAGTGCGATAGTTTTGTACTGCACACCGAAAGCCAGCTTAATCTTTTATTGAAACTGTAGTGTACTATGATTGACCTAAAATGCTCAAACAAACAGAGTTTGAATATTTCAAACAAATTACTTAAAGACTATAGCGACTAGAAACCAATGCGTTGAAGGCCACACTTTTCAAGGTCAAGGCAAAGCCATCATTTTTGTCCTCAAGCTGTCTTCCAGGTTAAGGACAGTGTTTGACATGATTAGCAGTCTTAGATTACAGCATGCAATTACAGAAATTCGTACCGAATGACCAGACGTCGGACTTGCTGCTGAAAACGCTCCTAAGCAACACCTCAGGTGCCGACCAACGCGCTGGGAATTTAGCACCAGCTCTGATCTCATACTCACTGTCAACCACGAACCTACAACAGTAACAGCAGCAGCAGCAGCAGTTCTACTTAGTTTTAGAACTGAGAACGTTTTTATTCTGCGACGCTTTTAACATTGTCCATGACGAGCCACGACTGTTTTTTTTAAAAAAGATCTCGCTGTGTATCAACTGTGTAATTAACTTTGAACTCTTCGGCGCAACCAAACAACGTTGGTTGACGCTGTAATGGGAGCATCACAAAATCTTCAAAATCTTATGATATATGTTACAACAAATGATTAACGACAGTAACTTAAACTAAGTTAAGCAGCTCCCACCTTGATATGTCTACTACCACTACCACGACCACTATTACTCTAATTCTTTTCTCTCCCATGAAAAAAAACTACTACTACTATCATCTCTACTACTAGAACAACAAGAAAAGGAAAAAGAAAAAGAAGAAGAACAGCAACAACAGTAACTATTACTGCTATTGCTACTGCTACTACTACAACTACTAGTAACCGTGCAAGTCCGAAGTCGGCCACTTTAACAAGTCCATTCTCCCCCACTAGACAGTTCCGTGCTGCCAAATCACGGTGAATAAAGCCAGCTGATTCCAGGTAGGACATTGCAGAGCAGAGCTGTGTTGATATGTCGATCAGACGAGATGTGTCACTGAGTAGTTTGTGTTTGTTGCGACGTAGATAGCCCAACAACGCACCTACAACGATGAACAACAACAACAAGTACAACTACAGCTAGAATTAGAACTGCAACTACAACTACAAGTAAAACCACAGCAAGAACTACACTGTGTCTCAAAAAAATCATCCCCAACATTTTCGACTGTAACTTAAAAACCAATTATCAGATTTTGATAATTTTTGGTACGAATATTTCTGACACAACTTGCCATCAAACGAGCATTCAGCTTCCCACCTCACCCATCGTTTGTTTCTGCACTATCTGGGGAAAACACAACTAGCAAAATATCACTTTTTATCCAATGCGATTAATGCGACTGCTTAATTAACATAACGTGTAAAAACACATTTTGTTTACATTTCTGACACCGTGGCTGACAATTCGTTTAGGTGTCCATTTTTCAACTGCCTGCAGTAAAATTGCTTGAAGTATTGGCCCACTAATCGAACACAAGCAAGGAGACGCTTTCTCCATTCACTTGACAGCAGTATCGATAATGTTCTGCTCCAGACCAATCCAGGCTGTAGCAGTCACTTCTTGACTTCACAAACATTCCTAAACTTCATCAGGTAGACACACTGCTGCATGACAGTCAAACCTTGTAATAGACCGGCTGTTGGGGCCCACAGATTAGGATAGATGGAATTTATCGACGTTTTTCCATTCATTTTATGCTTGGTCTGCTTTCCGCAGGTAGTGCAAAAGCATACGTTGGGTGAGGTGAAAACTAAAACACTTATTTAATAGCCAGTTGTATCAAAAATATTTCTGCCCAAAATTATTAACATCTGCTAATCTTTCTTCAAGTTACGATTGATAATGTCGGGAATGTTTTTTTCTGGTTTTCTGTTTATTTTAACACATATTTCACTTCATCTGCCTTCCCCAGGTAGTGTAGAAACATACATTGGGCTAGGTAGGAAACTGAATGCTCGTTTGATGGCAAGTTGTGTCAGGAATATTCCCACCAAAAATTATCAAAATCTGACAACTGGTTTTCAAGTTACAGTCAAAAATGCCGGGGATGTTTTTTGAGACACAGTGTACTACTACTATTACTACTAAAAAGTCGAAAGTTGCTATTAATTGGAAATCCATCGCAGAGCTATGGTGCGTCACCTGCCATATGGAATCACACAGCGTTACCTGCCACCTGACAGAACGTGCCCTGCCTCAACGCCAGTATGACAGACCGGTATTCGATTTACATACAAAGAGAGAGAAGACAGAGCTGACATTGGTGTTAGTTATATTCCGAGAGGGACAGACAGTCACCCATCCAACTAGTAACCACCTGATAGTGACCCCACCGGCAGTCAAACTCATGACATCTCAATCGCAACTCTTGACAGCCTACAGATACGCTGTCAAGCTACCGAACTACTAGGCCTACAACTAGTGCTGCTGCTGCTGCTACTACTACTGGTACTACTACAGACCGTATTTCATGTACTCCGTGACAATGTAGAGTGGTCTAGCCTCTGTGCAGACACCGTACATTTGTATCAGGTTTCTGTGCTTCAGCAGTCTGCAAATTCGACACAAATCATCACTGTCATCACTGTATTCAGCAACGTTGCGACATTGGGAATACAACAAAAGAAAAATGTCTCCCCCACATTTTAGCCTGTCCTGTTAGAAAATTTTCTTCCAAAACTACAGAATTTGGGTCCGAAAGTTGTTTACCATTTTTGTTCCTTTTGTGCAAATTAGGGGCTGCCATAATCTCATTTGTTGGACATTTATAGCTTTATGTGTGAAAATTTGCAACTTTCTTCCCCCCATGACACTACCGGCAATATCTAACTAGCTGTCAATTAGACCATTAAGCATGGCTTAATTAGTGAGCTGCGTATGGGGTCAAACTTAGGATCTGGCAATCATGGTCTGACTCCCAGTCAGGTCACCACTTGAATGAGTGACTGCCTGCAAACAGATAACGGATCTCCGTATATAAACAACACCAAGGTCAACTCAGCCTTCCATTCGTTTGCGGGTAGGGAAATCGAGTACCGGCATGCCTGGCTGTGGTTAAGGTAGGGCACGTTCACTTGTGTTGGGTGGAGGGTTAACATCGTGTGGTCCAATATGGCAGGTGACGCTCCGTGGCTCTGCGATGGGTTTACACACAGCCGTTAGCCTTCTACTTTAACCTTTAAAACGGTATGTTGATGGTAATAGTAGCATAATAAGCTGGTAGGCTAAGACAACTGAAAAGTAATGACCAGTTCACACCTACGACGCAACTCAACTGAACTGTTCAGCCAGGCTAGCAAACAATGCGTGATCTGCGCATAGCAGCGTGACGTCACAACGCTAATGACGTCATTGTACTGTTGCCCACAGTCACGACAGTTGAGTCGAGCTGAGTTGCGTCGGGTTGGCATCGTAGGTGTGAACTGTCCATAAGTGCTACGTGTTGCTATGTATATCTACCACAGTTTGAGATGCATCAAAACTCAACGAACAACTGACGTCATCGTCTTGTCCTCGGCAAGAAAATCCCCCTCAGACATTGATTGAAGATTCCTTCATTATCTTGATGGCGACGACGACTACTACTACTACTACTCCTGCTGCTGCTGCTGCTGCTACTACTACTACTACAACTAACGTCATGGTCTTGGCTTCGGCGATAAATTCCTTCTCAGACATTGTGGAGTCTTTCATCATTTTGACGGCGACGTCCACAGTGTCGCAGTACTTTCCGTGTAACACAGTCTGCACAATTGCACATACACACATGTGATATGCTAGCACACTACCCGGTATTACAAAGGTTGACACACCTGGTGGGTTTTGGGGGTGAATCCATCTAAAAATGTTAAAACACAGCGAAAACCACTCCAAACTTGATTACTCTACTTTAATTAGTTCAGTAGTATTTCAGCAGTACTAAAATGTTAAATTTTTCCATTGAGAGTGTTAAAAGCAACAACTTCTCAAATGCGAAGTGACCAATGACCACAATGAAACTTTCCACACTAGAAGCGATCAGTTATTCACTTTTTGAATAGTAAATAGATTTCTGCTATTGGTAAGTATTAGATACTTAAATACCGGAAAATTTTAGCCATGTAATTATTCTGTTAAATACTTCCAGTTCCAAACTGAATTTCAGTAATATTTAAACACCACTGACCATTTCAACAGTATCAAAAATGTATACAAATTAATTTTTAAAAAGACTGCAAAGATAAAACTGTATCACAAAACATCATCAGCTGGTTATACTGACGCCAAACTGTCCGGCTCCAAGCTCCTCCATAATTGTCAGCTCTGAGAGCAGAATTTCCTTTGTCTCTGAAATAAAATCACACCCAAGCATCACTAGTTAATAGGCGGCAAAGTGCTAACAGCAGACTATTTGGTTAATGGCGTGGCGTAGTTGGCAGCGCGTTTCGGCTGAAATGAAGTTACTCTACGCCGGGCCCGGTTAGTACTGCAAATTGACGACCTTTACCTTTTTACCTTTATTGCAACCAATTAACAATAGTGTGACCATTCTGTCTGTCTGTCCGTCTGTCACACACGTGGTCCTCTATTACTGTCAGCTATGACATAAATATTTCCTTTATTTGGATTGGTAGTGTAACAGTAAAGTGTTGGACTTACAATTGCGAGGGCCTGGGTTCAACTCCCGGTTAGGTCGCTATCGAGTGGTTACTAATTGGATGGGTGCAAACAGGTAAATCACAACATCAAAGTCAACTCAGCCTTCCATCCCTCCGGGGTAGATTAATGGAGTACTGGTCTGTCTGGATGGGCTTAAGGTGGGGCGCACTCACCTGTGACTCCATATGGCAGGTGACACTCCGATGGGTTTCCTGTTAACAGATATACACACTTTTACGATTTTTTTTATCTTTGTCTCTAAAATAATTGCACCCCCCAACAAACAAAATGCAAATTATTTGGACTGCACTGCAACAGTAGTAGGCCTGGCATACAGAAAGAAAAAAGGACCACGCAAACGTCATTTTAAGGTTTTTAATATTTTTTCTAATATGCAGTTTAATTTTTTGCTGCCATTCTATGGTGAATCAATGTCTGCAATCAGTAGTCATTATAAGAATAATTTGTTAATATTTTGTTACCATGTCCGAGTCCAACAGGCAACGCCATGACAGACTTGCGAATGTTACCGCCAGGTGGCGCCTTGAGTTTCATCGCTAGACCTAACATAAAACAATTAGCACATTCAAGTGAAAACTGTATACAAAATTCACAAACAACATAAAAAATACACTCCAATACAAATTTTCCAGAAAATGTTTTCAAACTGGTCAACTTTTAGTGTTCGCTGCAAAATAATTGGAAAAAAGAACTCGGGGCAAAAAGTTGCACTTTTACAAAAGACAAATTTCCAACTGAGGAGATAGGAGTGCTCATAATTTCAATATTTTCCCACTATATTCTGCAAAAATGGGCATTTTCAGCACTAAATTTTGTACGTTTTTTCAAAATTTTCGATCGGCTCAAATTTAGGGGGAAGGGGACAGTTGCCCCCTTTCAAATGCCCCTTGCCACGATGCCAATGTCTGCTAAAGCTGACAAAAAAACTTGGTCAGCCCATTTTTTGACTTATGTGTAGATCTGCAACAAATTACAAAGCAAAACAATAATAATTCATGAACACAATGTCAAAAGATACACGGTGTAACAATTGCCAAAGCAAATATAAAGTTACAGACATTTACAAATCCAAACCGGCAGACGACGTGGCTTGCGACTACCACAGTTTTTTGCAGTTTTGGGGGCAGACTGGGGGCAGACGGACAGCAGATGCAGAGAGTGATGCAGACTTCCACAGACGCACACGGTGTCTGACAACAAGGGTCGCTTATAGCAATACAAGACGAGTCCCTGTGGCACACAGACTAAGTGAGCAAAACTAAGGCCTTGCTATGCTGACGCATCGCAAGCGAATATTTATTTATTCTTGACAGCAATGCAGTTAAGCTGACCGTATGCATTCTGCTTATAGGCTACAATAAGTTCAGGCAAAGTGGTGAACAGATGATTTTCAGATATGAAGAAATGTCCAGTGCTGGTCTTCTTGATGTGATAATGTTTCACCATACCCTCAGTAGACGACCTAACACAGACACATGTTACACGCGAACAAACCAACCGACCGACCTAGCTGTTATCAGAATGCTGTGGATTTCACAAACAACAAGCCCAGCTGTGGCTAGGCTGGGCCGATTGTACCGCATATATCCGAAGGCCTGCGTCCGACTTCCGGTCGGGGAAAAAAAGCGAATTCCCAGAGTGAGTACATTCCAATACATGCTAGGGTGACGTTGCTATGTCAGACGCTACAAGAAATGCTAGGATACGACATGGTAATTCGACGCACACGGATGTTAGTTGAAGGCAGCAACTTTGGCCGAACCGCTGCAGATAAAGACTTGGTCACTATTGACAACCTATGGGAACTCGTCATCGCCCTATCCAACGGTAACACTGCCGATTCCCTACGACGTATAGTTTAGCCACAATACATGTGTCACAGACAGACAAATGGCAGACGACAGACAGACGACACATAATATGCAAGGCTCGACCTTGACCAGAAATGACAACCAGTACTAACCAAAGTGACAACACCACATCACATCACAAACAACAATAACAACTACAAACTATAACCGTTACAACATTGCACCCTGATTCTTACTGAGACTTTGGCACTTTATAAATCATTTACTTACTTACTTACTTACTTACAACACCAACAACTACAACAACAACAACAACAGTACTCATTCTGGGGTGGATTTAACTAAGATTAAGAGCGAGTATTGTCTCTGGGTCCTTAAATCTCAACAACAACAACAACTACTACTACTACTACTGCAACAACTACAACAATAACAACAACTACTACAAATACTACTACCACTAAAGCACTCACTCTGATGTGGATTTGATGAGGAGTGAGAGTGAGTATTGTCCCTGTGTCCGTGAATCACGCACCAAGAAGCAGCCGTCCCTACCATCCTCACGCAGTATGTCATTGGCACGGGTCAGCGAGGCATCCGGATAGTACCACCTGACATACAACAGCCATGCTCAACTCGGTCTATTAACACATGCAAATAAAACACTAATTCACACCGTGCCCTTCCCCTCACCCGAAACAACCGCCCCAGTGTTATTTTTCCAATAACTCCGTAAAAGTGTGGCCGATTTTAAAAACATTTAACACGCAAGATTAGAAAAACTTGACGTAAATGACTATAGTTTTGCCCACCTAAACATTTAACAGACTACGATTTCTCATTTCGCAAGATAACGTTGCAACAGTATAATTGCGGTGCCTACTTACGAAAGAACGGCCAGGCTGAGTTAGCCAGTGTAGTACAACATATACCAAGATGTCACAATTTCGAAACCTCCTCAAGCTGTTTAAGATACTGCGTCAAAATAAAAACAGTTTTGCCATTGCCTGGCACTAAAGTACTCATTGGGATAACCTGTGGAGGGATGGCCAGGCTGAGTTAACCTGAGTGATATGGTAATTAATTATCAACACTTACTCGTATTGTTTGAGCTGTTGTGTCAAATTGGCGAACGTTTCTTTGCCATTGCCTGATAGCACCTGGACGTAGTTTGCAGGCACGTAACCCGTCTCCCTGTAATGCATGCAACGTAATCACACTGACAGAGTTCTAAACATTACTTCGATTAGGTGACTGTCCCAATGAACCACAACATGGGTTTTGCTTATTCTTCTATCTGTACGTCTGTCCGTCCATCGGTGTGTTTGTAGGGGAATAGGAAAAAGTGTGCCGTGCTCCACAAAAGGCGTAGGCGAAGTGCTCAGTGCTCATCACCTTTTCTATGGCCGTTGAGCTCGTAGGTGGACAGACCACTGAGTCCGTGACGCATGGCCAGTGCGACACCAAACATATGGTTACTTTTTTCTAACCAGAGAGCGTCACTGCCTTTTACTGCTTGGTGAGCAGAGACACGTGTGTGGACAACTTCCCAGGGTTGGTACCTAGCAGTGAATCCACCAGGAGTCAAACCAGCGACATCAAGATCACTAGTCCAACAGGCTACCGCTACATCACCGAGCCACCCAAGTCGAAAATTAAAAGGTGCAGAAAAGTTGAAATTGGCTCGGACATACCTCAGAAAGAGAATAACTGACATGCCAATTTTCAGTTCAAAAAGCTCAAAAGTCAAAGTCACTGTAGCCAGAACCTGTAGAAAATGAACTAGTGTATATTTTAATTCTCGAATATCTTGCACTGTGACAAAGTAAAAGTAGACTTGCAATTAAAATTCAAAATAAGTTAGTGCTGTACGTCCATAGCTATGCGGACGGCCGCATATCACGTCGGCACTGGACCGACATCCTCGCTTGTTTTTTTTCAGTCTGATTCTTTTCAACAAGAAAATACTTGTCATTCCTCGCCGTGTCTTTGCACTGCATAATAAACTTTAAAAATATACAAATGAATACAAATAACGAATGTTCCATTTCTTGGTCGTTTTATTGAAGATCTGAAGATCATCAAATCCATCTACGTAGGCCTAAATTGTTAACGTTAGTTCAGAAAGCTGCTGCCTAACCCGTTCTTGTTTCTAACTTTAAGCCAGTTTTGCTCGTCCACCAACAGTTCGTATTCTTCACCCTGCAATTGACATTCAACAGCAAACACAGCAGCATATTCTGTGCATAAACTCACAAAGCGAAAAAAAATAACTACTAAATAAATAAATACAGTGGCGTAGATAGAAATTTCAATTAAAGGGGGCCGTCTCCCTTCCCCTCCCCTTCTCTTCCCT